>Ga0233438_10000216_pt1 | contig 79932 bp, 69 predicted proteins | sample SI_123_September_FD_182720 | JGI IMG/M metagenome (GOLD analysis project Ga0233438, IMG submission 182720) | Seawater microbial communities from Saanich Inlet, British Columbia, Canada - SI_123_September2016_10_MG | ecosystem: Environmental > Aquatic > Marine > Inlet | place: Canada: British... | reverse complement strand
TATTATTTAAGTAGGTGAATTTATTGACGTTAATTTGTTGGATTTTCAAATCTGTGTTCTGAACACTATCCCCTAGTATAAGAGGAAATACGACTTGCTCAAACTGATTTGAAGCAAATTCATAATCGTTGCCAATAGTTTGATTTCCATCAGATATTAAAACTATGGGGGCTATTTGGGAGTCATGAAGAGACTGAACGTCTAGAAGACTCTTTGTGATATTGGTCTGAACGTCCTCAAAAGTGAAAATTGAGTTTTGAGAAATTTCGTTCCCAAACCGAAATATTTTAAGTTCATATTTAGAATTAATTTCTGAATTATCTAAAAGAACTTGTACTACTTCAGACACAACACTGTCTTTATTTAAATACTTTATAGACTGTGAGTTATCTACTAAAATTGAAAGTATTGGTTTAATTAAATTGGATTCTTTGTTTTCAAATTTCGGGTTGATTATTAAAAGGAGTAATGAAAAAATTGAAATAAACCTCACGCCTGCTAAACTCCAATAAAGTGTATTTCGTTTGGTTTTATAAACATACTGAAAAAGCGCTATGAATAGCGCTAAAATTCCAGAAATAATAATATATATAATCGTTTGTGTGGGCATACTTAAATAAACTTTGGATAGTAACAGTGCCTTTTACAACAGATTAGGTAAGCATTCCGCCATCGACATTAATTGTTTGTCCAGTAATATAACTTGATAAATCACTTGCAAGAAACACACAGGCATTGGCAATGTCTTCAGGTGAGCCTCCTCGTTTTAAAGGAATTCCAGAGCGCCAACCAGCTACGGTTGCTTCATCTAATTTAGCCGTCATTTCGGTTTCAATAAATCCTGGCGCAATTACATTACTTCTTATATTTCTTGAGCCAAGCTCTAAAGCAACCGATTTTGAAAACCCAATGATTCCAGCTTTAGAGGCAGCATAATTAGTTTGCCCAGCATTTCCCTTAACGCCTACCACTGAACTCATGTTAATGATAGAACCTTTACGTTGTTTTAACATCGTGCGTTGTACTGCTTTTGTCATGTTAAATACAGATTTTAAGTTGACTTCAATCACTTGATCAAAATCTTCTTCTCCCATTCGCATGAGTAAATTATCTTTAGTAATTCCAGCATTGTTTATAAGTATATCAATCCCTCCAAAATCTGAAATCACATCTTCAGCTAATTGTTGAGCGTCGTTAAAATCAGCTGCATTGCTTTGGTAACCTTTAACAATGGTTCCAAATGTTTGTAGTTCTGTTTCTAAAGCTTTGGCGGCTTCAACAGAAGAACTATATGTAAACGCAACATTGGCTCCATGCTGAGCAAAAACCGTTGCAATTCCTTTACCAATTCCACGGCTTGCACCAGTGATAATAGCTGTTTTCCCTTCTAATAATTTCATATAAATTTTCTAATAGTTTTACCAATAATATCTTTAAATAATATTGATTTCAAATATAGTAAAATGCTTTCAAATATAATTCCTTTAAAAATGATTTTGATTAACAGAATTAATTAGTGTATTGGAAATATCCTATTAATTTAAGGATGTAATTTATTGCAACTGACATTTTTGAATTTAATAATTAGTGTTAACACTGTTAATTTATGAAGAATTATAAATAATATTTTGTTTATTTGTTTAAATAATAAATTAAACAAAAAAGTATGAAAACATTAAATATCTTTAAATCTTTTCTTTTGGGACTCTTAATTATAAGTTGTTCCGCTAGTGATGACGGTGGAGATTCAGGTTCTGGTAATGGAAATGAAGAGGTAACCTCAATTACATTAACTACAGCTTCTACTGAAGTTAATACGGGTGCTCAAGTTGCATTTGTGGTAACTGGAAACAACTCATCTGACGTAACGAGTTCATCTACTTTAAAAGTTGACGGACAGTCCTTTTCAAATCCTTTAAATTTTAATTCAGAAGGAACCTACCAAGTATCTGCTACTTACAATGATTTAACATCTAACACACTAACTATTACTGTGAGTGATATTCCAGCTTCTAGTATTGAGCTTCGTTTCAATCAAGTGTGCTATAGCACAGGAGACACAACTTCCTTTACAGTTTTAGACAACTTTAATAATACAATTACATCGGAAGCCGAAGTAACTGTCAATGGTAGCGTTGCAAGTAATCCATTTCAGTTTAGTGCAGATGGTACGTATAATTTTGTAGCAACTTTCGAAGGATTAACATCAAATGAAGTATCTTTTGAAGTAACACCCAATTCTGGAGCTCCTATAACTTACACAAAGAAAGTACTTTTAGAAGATTTTACTGGAACTTGGTGTCCGCAATGTCCACCTGCTGCCTCTGCTATAGCGTCTGCGATGAGTGGTAATTCTAATATATTTGGAGTCGGTTATCATGCTGTTGGTGGCGACCCTATGGAAATTCCTGAAACGGCTTATTGGTCTTCATACTACAATGTCACTGGCTTCCCTACTGTATATGTAAATGGTGCTGATACACGCTGGAATTTTCCAAATATGGGACAAGTAGATAGCGAGTTGGCTGAAACAGCAACTGTTGGTTTAGCTCTTGAAACTGCTCTTGTTGCAGGAAAATTAAATATTGAAGTAAATGTTGGATTCAACACTACGCCTAATGAACAAGTACAGTTAATGGTTTATTTGATTGAAGATAACGTTACAACGTCAACCCCACAATCTGGGTCATCTCTAGGGGTTAATTATGTACACAAAGATGTTTTAAGAGAAGTTTATACAGATCAACTTGGTGATGCTATTGAAGCTTCAAGTGCAGTTGCTGGTTGTGTTTATACACGAAACTTTATTGATCTTGATTTACCATCTAATATAGACGATATAAATAACCTGAAAGTCATCGCATTTGTCAGAAATACATATGCTAAAACCTTTGTTGACTATTTCGGTACTACTCATTCAAATTCGCCTCATTACGATATTTACAACGTACAAAAAGTTGAACTTGGTGAAACGCAAGAATTTGATTAAATTATTTGTTCTATCAACTTTATGATAATTTTAAAAAAACCACTCTATGAGTGGTTTTTTTTGTTTACGATTAGTAGTAATTAATTAAACAATATACTTAAACAACTTAAGGTCTATCTGTAAACTTTTATAAATAATAAACACAAAAAAGCCCCCTAATACAAAAAGGAGGCTGGATATTATATAAAAAGAGGTTTTTTAAGCAAGAACTTGCGCTACTTTTTTTCCTATTTCAGCAGGAGATTCCACGACATGTATGCCACATTCTCTCATGATTTGTTTTTTAGCTTGGGCAGTATCATCACTCCCACCAACAATAGCACCAGCGTGACCCATTGTACGACCTGCAGGCGCAGTTTCTCCAGCAATAAATCCAACCACTGGTTTTTTACTCCCACTTTCTTTGTACCATTTAGCGGCATCTCCTTCAAGTTGCCCGCCTATTTCACCTATCATCACAACGCATTCAGTTTCTGAGTCGTTAATCAGCATTTCTAAGGCTTCTTTGGTAGTGGTTCCAATTATTGGATCGCCACCAATTCCAATAGCCGTCGTGATTCCTAAACCTTGTTTTACCACTTGGTCAGCTGCTTCATAAGTTAATGTTCCAGATTTAGATACAACTCCTACGGTTCCTTTTTGGAAAACAAATCCTGGCATGATCCCTACTTTAGCTTCGCCAGGAGTTATTACTCCAGGACAATTAGGGCCTACCAAACGGCAGTCTTTTGTGCTTATATAGTTTGAAGCCTTTATCATGTCGGCTACAGGGATTCCTTCAGTTATTGTAATAATTACTTTTATACCAGCATCTGCAGCTTCCATAATAGCATCGGCTGCAAAAGCGGGTGGTACAAAAATGATTGTAGTGTCCGCCCCTACCTGCTCTACAGCTTCTTGAACCGTATTAAACACTGGTTTATCTAAATGTGTTTGTCCTCCTTTTCCTGGAGTCACACCACCAACAACATTAGTGCCGTAGTCAATCATTTGAGAGGCGTGAAATGTCCCTTCACTTCCCGTAAATCCTTGAACAATTATTTTTGAATTTTTATTTACTAAAACACTCATGTGGTTTTGTTTTTATTGGTTTTTTTTTACTGCTGCAAATGTAATTTTTTGAATGGAAATTATAAAGGTTTTATCATTTAAAATTAGATCCAATATTCTTTTCTTTTAAATCTTGAATAATCTTAGGTAGTTTACGAAGTAATGCCAATTCTTTTAGTTTTGTTCGCGACTCTTCAATTGGGGTCCCAAAGTATGTTTTGCCCCCTTCTATAGATTTTGTAATTCCAGTTTGACCCAAGATAACCGCATTAGCTCCTATGGTTATACCGCTATTGGTACCCACTTGACCCCAAATAGTTACGTCATCTTCAACAATACAGCACCCAGCAATTCCTGTTTGTGACGCAATTAAGCAATTTTCCCCAATGATGGTGTCGTGTCCTATCTGAATTAAATTATCAAGCTTGGAACCGGCTCCTATAGTAGTATCACCCGTCACACCACGGTCTATAGTACACGACGCCCCGATGTGAACATTGTTTTTAATTATGACACGTCCACTAGATTGCAATTGATCATAGCCATCAGGACGTTTTTTATAATAAAAAGCATTTCCTCCTAAAACAGTCCCCGACAATATAACAACATTATCGCCAATGATGGTGTCATCAAATACACTCACATTGGCGTGAATAATTGAATTTTTACCGATAACGACATTATTACCAATGAAACAATTAGGTTGTATGATGGTGCCGACCCCAATTGTAGCGGATTCAGAAATTGCTACATGAGAAGCTTGAAACGGTTTAAAATGCGAAGTGAGTTTATTAAAATCTCTAAAAGGGTCATCTGAAATTAACAATGCTTTACCTTCTGGACATTCTACTTTTTTATTTATAAGTACCACTGTTGCCTTAGAAGCTAGGGCTTTATCGTAATATTTTGGATGGTCTACAAACACAATATCACCTGGTGTGACCACATGGATTTCATTCATGCCTAACACCTCAAAATTTTGATCCCCTACATACTCGCAATCAATCAGCGATGCAATCTGTTTTAGGGAGTACGGCTGAACAAATTTCATACTATTCTTTGATCCGTTCTTTATACGATCCTTTCGCTGTCTCTACCTTAATTTTATCTCCTTCGTTGATAAACAAAGGAACCATAACGGTAGCACCTGTTTCAACTGTTGCGGGCTTGGTCGCATTGGTTGCAGTATTTCCTTTGATTCCTGGCTCTGTAGCCGTTACTTCAAGAATAACACTTGCTGGTAGGTCCACTGAGAGTGGCGAACTATCTTCGGTATTTATAAGCACAGTTACAACTTCACCTTCTTTCATTAATTCTGGACTGTCTAAAACTGCTTTCTGTAGTTCAATCTGAGAATAATCGGCTGTATTCATAAAATGAAATGTTTCGCCATCGTTGTATAAAAATTGAAACTTATGAGTTTCTACACGAACTTCCTCTATTTTATGTCCTGCGGAAAATGTATTGTCAATGACCTTACCATTTGTAACACTTTTCATTTTTGTTCTTACAAATGCTGGACCTTTTCCGGGTTTTACATGAAGAAATTCTATAATTTTAAATATATCGTGGTTATATCTTATACATAATCCATTTCTAATATCTGAAGTACTTGCCATATCTGTGTTTAATTAGATTTAAAATATCCTTTCATAATTCCACGATGAGAGTTCTTGATGAATTGTAAAATTTCATCACGTTCTGGAGTGGCTTCCATTTCAGCTTCAATAATTTCTGAAGCTTGAGAATTGTTGTAATTTTTTTGATAGAGTAATCGGTATATGTTTTGAATTTCTCTAATTTTTTCTGAAGTAAACCCACGACGTCTTAATCCAACAGAATTTATACCTACATATGATAGAGGTTCTCGTGCTGCTTTTACATAAGGCGGTACATCTTTACGTACCAAAGACCCACCTGTTACGAACGCATGGTTTCCAATGGAACAAAATTGATGAACAGCAGTCATTCCGGCCAAAACAACATGGTCTCCCACCATTGTATGACCTGCAAGAGTACTGTTGTTTGAAAAAATACAATTATTCCCAACGGTACAATCATGAGCAATATGACAGTATGCCATAATTAAACAATTGTCTCCAATGACCGTTTTCATTTTATCTGTAGTTCCACGATTAATTGTCACACATTCTCTTATGGTTACATTGTTTCCTATTACTACTGTGGTATCTTCATCGTCATATTTAAGATCTTGTGGCATTGCAGAAATAACAGATCCAGGAAAAATATTACAATTTTTACCGATTCGCGCACCCTCCATGATGGTGACGTTAGATCCTATCCAAGTTCCTTCCCCTATCACGACATTGTTGTTTATCGTAGTAAAGGGTTCGATCACCACGTTTTTTGCGATTTTTGCCCCTGGATGAACATAGGCTAAAGGTTGATTCATGATGTTCGTTTTTTGATATATTACAAGTTTATTTAACTTTTGTTATTTGAGCCATTAATTCCGCTTCAGCACATAGTTTGCCGTTCGCATACGCGTAGCCTTGCATGTGGCAAATGCCTCTTCTTATAGGTGTGATTAATGAGCAATTGAATATAAGAGTATCCCCGGGGACCACTTTTTGTTTAAATTTTACATTGTCCATTTTCATGAAAAAAGTAAGGTAGTTTTCAGGGTCAGGAACAGTATTTAATACCAATATACCCCCTGTTTGTGCCATAGCTTCAATAATTAGAACTCCAGGCATTACTGGGGCACCTGGAAAGTGTCCTACAAAGAATGATTCATTCATTGTTACATTTTTACAGCCAATTACATGATTTTGAGATAATTCATAGACTTTATCCAAGAGTAAAAATGGTGGTCGGTGCGGTAACATATCCATAATGGCATTTACATCCATTAGAGGGGGTTTGTTTAAGTCCACACTCGGAACGTTATTTCTTCGTTCCATTTTAATTATTTTTGATATTTTTTTAGCAAATTGTGTATTTACAAAGTGTCCAGGTTTATTAGCAATAACCTTTCCTTGAATACGGGTTCCAATAAGAGCTAAATCTCCAATCACATCGAGGAGTTTATGGCGTGCTGCTTCGTTTGGATAATGTAAAGTTAAATTATCTAATATCCCATTTGCTTTTACGGAAATAGAATCTTTATTGAACGCCACTTTTAAACGCTCCATAGTTTGTTTTGAAATTGGCTTGTCTACATAAACAATTGCATTGTTTAAATCTCCACCTTTAATCAACCCATGTTCAAGGAGCATTTCTAGTTCATGTAAAAAACTAAAGGTACGTGATTCGGAAATTTCGTACTTGAAGTTTGATAAATTTTGTAAGGTTGCATTCTGAGTTCCCAAAACTTTGGTTCCAAAATCTACCATAGTAGTCACCTGATATTCGTCTGATGGAATGACAGTAATTTCACTCCCAGTTTCTTCATCTGAGTAGGAAATGACATCCTTCACAACAAACACTTCTCGGTAAGCCTCTTGCTCTACAGTTCCGGCACTTTCTAGGGCTTCAATAAAATACTTGGAAGATCCATCCATAATTGGAGGTTCTGAAGTACTTAATTCAATTATAGCATTATCAATTTCAAGTCCAACTAGAGCTGCAAGCACATGTTCGCAAGTTTGAATAGTCACTCCATTTTTTTCTAAACAAGTACCACGCTGAGTATTTGTTACCAGATTTGCATCTGCATTTATCATTGGCATTCCTTCTAGATCAATTCTTCTAAAAGTATATCCATTGTTAATATCTGCGGGAAGGAAGTTTATTTCAACTTCAAGCCCTGTATGAAGTCCGACGCCTTTTAAAGATGCTTTTTTGGAAATCGTAGTTTGTTTTGATTCAGATTTAATTATCATGATTAAGGGATTTTTCTAATGTATCAATAGTTTTTACAAGGTTTGGTAGGTTTTTAAAATGAATATATGATTTGTAATAATCTCTAAAAGAAAAGGCAGGAGTTCCTTGTAAAACTTCGTCGTCTTTAATATTGTGTCCGATACCAGACTGTGCTTGGATTTTTACATTATTTCCAATAACTATATGTCCTGCAATACCTACTTGTCCACCTATTTGACAATTGTTGCCTATTTTGGCAGAACCTGCTATACCAGTTTGAGCAGCTATCACAGTATTTTCGCCAATGACCACATTATGGGCTACTTGAATATGATTGTCAAGTTTGACTCCCTTTTTTATAAGAGTAGATCCAAGAGTGGCACGGTCAATAGTGGTGGCAGCTCCAATGTCTACATGGTCTTCCAAAATCACATTTCCAATTTGAGGTACTTTTTGATAAGCCCCATTTTCATCTGGGGAAAATCCAAAACCATCAGCTCCAATAACTGCATTAGAATTGATAAAACAATGTGAACCAATCACACAATCAGAATAAATTTTCACTCCTGAAAACAGAGTTGTATTCGATCCTATGATGACATTATCTCCAATAAAAGTATTGGGATAAATTTTTACATTATCGCCTATGACAACACTCTCACCTATATGAGAAAATGCACCAATATAAACACCTTCACCATAAGTAGCTGAATCTGAAATAAATATCGGAGATTCAACTCCTGATTTGTTGTTTTTTATTTGGTTATAGTACTCTAACAGCTTAGAAAATGCGCTGTACGCATTATCAACTTTTATGAGTGTAGTCTTTATTTTTTGATCAGAAACAAAGTCTTCACCAACAATGGCTATAGATGCCTCGGTCGTATATATGTAGGGAGTATATTTCGGATTTGCTAAAAAAGTAAGAGAGCCTTGAGCAGCTTCTTCAATTTTAGAAAGTGTATGGACTTCAACGTCTGGATTTCCAATAATTTTTCCGTTTAATATCTCTGCTATTTGTTTGGCTGTAAATTTCATTACTTGCAAAAATAAAAAAAATTATCAAAGAATATCCTTTGGGAAGCATATATAATGTTTTGTGACTGTTTTAGAGAGCACTTTTGAAGAGAGGTGGCTCGAAGCTTTTATAATATCTTTTATTTTTCCGTTTTTATATAAAATTTTAAGCCCTCCCTGCTTTGGGTTAAATGCCAAGTTTTCTACGAATCCTCGAAACACAAAATAAGAAGCTTCATCAGAATTTAATGAATACTTTAAAATAAGGTCTTGTTTTATAGATTTCAATTTAGAATCGGAAATAGGATTGTTTTTAAATTTAATTTTTAAGAGTGTTCTATTCAAGATCATTTCTGAGAGTTGACTCAAAACAAAATCGTCGTGAAATTGCCAAGATTTCAAAGCTGACATTATATCATAATCATCCAATAACGAAAATTGCCCTAAAGTAGATTCATTAAAATCTTTAGGATTTGTACTATTTACTAAAAAAAAGCTTAGGGCAGAACTAGCTTCTAACTTCAACCCTTTTTGTGTCAATTCCTTTGCGCGTTTCAGAATTCGGGTAATCATTTGTTCGGCAACTAAGCTTGTTTTGTGTAAATAAACTTGCCAATACATCAAGCGACGAGCCGTTAAAAACTTTTCAATTGAATAGATTCCTTTTTCTTCAATAACTAACTCATCATCCACTACATTCATCATTGATATAAGCCGTTCACTATTGATATTCCCTTCTGAAACCCCTGTATAAAAACTATCTCTTTTGAGGTAATCAGAGCGATCAATGTCTAGTTGACCGGAAATTAGTTGTCCAAAAAAATCACGATGGTACTCCCCTTTAAACATTGATATCGCTGTATCGAGGGCACCTTTAAATTCTACATTTAAGGTTTCCATGAATTTTAATGAAATTACCTCGTGACTGATATTGTCTACAATGCTATGTTCCATTGCATGACTAAAGGGTCCATGACCAACATCATGTAACAAAATAGCGATATACAATCCGTTTTCTTCTTCTGTTGAAATATTGACGCCTTTAAATCTTAAAATACGAACTGCATTCTGCATGAGGTGTAAACAGCCCAATGCATGATGAAATCGTGTATGGTGAGCACCAGGATAAACCAAATAAGATAACCCCATCTGAGATATTCGACGCAACCGCTGAAAGTATTTGTGTGCGATTAAATCAAAAATTAATGTGTTCGGGATTGTAATAAATCCGTAGATTGGGTCGTTAAATATTTTAAGCTTGTTGTTAGTATTCAAACTTTATAGTGTTAAATTTACATTCTGAAACTTCCTTTGAAAGTTTTAGATCGTAAAAATACTAAAACCAAAGGACTTCTATTCTTAACTAAAAAAAATATATCTGATGAGTGACATTAATATTTTGTGGGTTGACGATGAAATTGAGTTTTTAAAGCCTCATATCATATTTTTAGAACAAAGAAACTATAAGGTTATTGGCTGTCAAAGTGGTACAGAAGCACTAAAACTCATTCAAGAAAATGATTTTGATATTGTATTTTTAGACGAAAATATGCCTGGACTCTCTGGTTTAGAAACTTTATCCGAGCTAAAGGAAATTAAAGCTACCCTACCCGTAGTGATGATTACCAAAAGTGAGGAAGAATACATTATGGAAGATGCGATTGGAAATAAAATTGCCGATTATCTCATCAAGCCTGTTAATCCAAATCAAATTCTTTTATCGCTCAAAAAGAATCTTGATCACAATAGGTTGGTTTCCGAAAAAACATCGTCTAATTACTTACAAGAATTTCGTAAAATTTCTATGAATTTAAATGAAATTAATTCATTTGAAGAATGGGAACAGCTTTATAAAAAACTAGTTTTTTGGGAGTTAGAACTAGAATCTTCTAACGATGCAACAATGAGTGAAATTTTAGATACTCAAAAAACAGAAGCTAATCAACAATTTGGACGCTTCATAGAAAAACACTATCCCGACTGGTTTGAGGACCATCAAGCTCCGGTAATGTCTCATACATTATTTAAAAATAAGATTGCCAAAGAGCTTGTCAACACCCAGCCTACCCTACTTATTGTAATTGACAATTTAAGGTATGACCAATGGAAATCACTAGAGCCAACAGTGAATAATTATTATAAAATTCAAGAAGACAGCTTGTATTACAGTATTCTTCCAACTGCAACTCAATATGCTAGAAACGCACTATTCTCAGGCTTGATGCCTGCCGAAATGGAGAAGCTATATCCTCAATATTGGAAAAATGATACTGACGAAGGAGGTAAAAATTTATATGAAGCTGAATTTTTAGAAGCACAGTTAAAGCATTTAGGTCTTTCACATTTGAAACATGAATATATAAAAATCACCAACTTAAAAGCAGGAAAAAAATTATCTGAAAATTTTAAGACAAAAGCTCAAAACGATCTAACCGTTTTGGTGTATAATTTTGTTGATATGTTGTCACATGCAAAAACAGAAATGGAAGTTTTAAAAGAACTTGCTTCTAATGACAAGGGCTATAGATCACTGACTAAAAGTTGGTTTCAAAACTCTCCACTGTTAGATATTATCAAACAAGCAAAAGAACTTAATTTTAAGCTAATTATTACAACAGACCACGGAACGATTAATGTTAAAAACCCCTCTAAAGTTGTTGGTAATAAACAAACAAGTTTAAATCTACGTTACAAGACGGGTCGAAGTATTTCTTACGAAGAAAAGGATGTATTGGCTGTAAAAGATCCTAGGTCAATTTACCTCCCCTCTTTAGCTATGAATAGCAGCTTTATTTTTGCCAAGGACAACTTGTTTTTTGCTTATCCAAACAATTACAATTATTATGTAAATTATTTCAGAAACACCTATCAACATGGGGGGATATCCTTAGAAGAAGTGATTATTCCTTTTGTAGTTTTAACCCCGCGTTAGTATGACTAAAGAACTGTATTTTAAAAAGGAAGAACTTTCAGAAATAGCACAAATAATCCTCAGAGATGTGCAGTCCAAAACATTGTTGTTTTATGGGGAAATGGGTACTGGTAAAACAACCCTCATTAGCGCAATTGTGAGTGAAATGGGAGGAGTTGATTCGACCTCAAGCCCTACATTCTCAATTGTTAACGAATATAAGGTAAAAGACGACCTTGTCTATCATTTTGATTTTTATAGACTTAAAAACGAATATGAAGCATTGGATATGGGCATAGAAGATTATATTTATTCAGATTCATGGAATTTTATTGAATGGCCAGAAAAAATTAAAAATTTACTTCCAGAAAACGTAACTATTTTAGAATTATCAATTGCTGACGATGACCGCAGAATACTAAAAATCTCAGAAAAATAGCTTTCTAATGATTAGTAAAAAAATAATTGTAAATTAGATACTTTATATCAAAGGCTATGCATAAACCAACTTCCCCTTTTACAAGAGAACAACTGCTTCCGAAAGAAGAAACTCTAGAATTGACAAAAGAAAAAGGTGCCTTATTTATTGGCATTCCTAAAGAAACGTCTTTTCAAGAAAAGAGAGTGTGCCTTACTCCAGATGCTGTTTCTGCATTGACGAGTAACGGACACCGCTTGCTCATTGAATCAGGAGCAGGAGACAATGCCTGTTTTGAGGATCATGAGTACAGCGAAGCAGGTGCCGAAATTTCTAATGACAAATCAAAGGTGTTTGCTTGTCCAATAATTCTTAAGGTTGAACCTCCCACTTTAGAAGAAATTGCACTTTTAAACCCCAAAACACTTTTAATTTCTGCTCTTCAATTAAAGATGCAGCATAAAGAATATTTTAAGAAACTAGCCGAAAAACAAGTCACAGCACTTGGTTTTGAGTTTATTAAAGACCAAGATGGTGCATTTACAGCCGTTCGACAGTTGAGTGAAATTGCAGGGTCTGCCTCTATTTTAATTGCCTCCGAAATCATGTCGATCACCAATGAAGGTAATGGACTAATGTTTGGGAATATCAGTGGAGTTCCTCCAACAGAAGTAGTAATAATAGGAGCTGGAATAGTTGGTGAATTTGCAGCTCGTGCAGCTATTGGTTTAGGAGCAAACGTACGAGTTTTTGATAATTCAATCACTAAACTTCGCGCATTACAAGCTAATATTGGCAGAACAATTTATACCTCTACGATGCAACCTAAAAATCTACAAAAGGCCTTGAGACGCTGTGATGTAGCTATCGGCGCGGCAAAAGGCAATAATAGAGCACCCATTTTAGTGAATGAAGCCTTAGTAGAACAAATGAAGTCGGGATCCGTTATTGTAGATGTAAGTATTGATATGGGGGGCTGTTTTGAGACCAGTGAAGTTACTTCTCACGACAAACCTACTTTTATAAAACACGACGTGATACATTATTGCGTTCCAAATATTCCAGCACGTTACGCGCGAACCTCCTCAGTGTCAATCAGTAACATATTTACACCCTATCTTTTAAAAATAGCAGAAGATGGAGGCATAGAAAATTCACTAAGATTTGACCAAGGATTGAAAAATGGATTGTACTTTTACCACGGCATTTTAACTAATAAATCTGTGGCAGATTGGTTTGATTTAGATTATAGCGATGCCAACCTTTTGATTTTTTAAAATAGTTACATGAAACTTGCATACCGTTTTGTTTTTTACTTTGGAGGATTCTCCATTGGATTATTATTTTTAATGTTTTTTTTAAGTGGTAAAAAAACAAGTTGTGCCTATGGTCCTGATGCCAGAGTTTTAAAAAATATTCAAATTAAGAGTATTAAATATTCTGAATCGGTTCAAAATCAACTCAACAACAGTGTAATTGATACCTTAACCTTAAATTCCATTTTTAAAGGGGCAGATATCAATTTTAGTAAAAGTGACACGAAATCTGTTCCCTGTAAAACCTACCGAGTGGTTGGAGATCTTTATGAACTGGATGTTGAAAATTGTGAACGAATCGCAACCATCAAAAATCTAATTATTCGTTAAACGTTTCGCCTTTGTTTTTCTTTCTTTATTAGCGCGAGTTCTCGACTTGTTTGCCCTGCTACAGAGGTGTTTTCTTCTGCCCTCCTAATGAGATAGGGCATAACATCTTTTATTGGGCCAAACGGAACGTATTTAGCCACGTTATAGCCGTGTTCAGCTAGGTTAAAACTAATATGATCGCTCATTCCATAAAGCTGTCCAAACCAAATACGAGAATCATTATTCAGAATATGAGATTCGGCCATCAGATCAAGAGCTAATTGAGAACTTTCTTCATTATGTGTTCCAATAAAAAGGTGGATGCTGTTCAAATTAGAAAGAATGTATGTAATTGTAGAATTAAACAATGCATCCGTAATTTCCTTCGTTTCACATATTGGAGATATATAGCTTAGCTCTTTTGCACGTTTCCGCTCTTTTTCCATGTAAGCACCTCGAACCACCTTGAAGCCTAGTTTGAAATTATTTTGAATCGCCTTGATGTGAATTTTTTTAAGATAGTCTAAGCGATCCCAACGATAAGTCTGTAAAGTACTGTAAACAATCAAAGCGTCCGTGTTAAAAGTTTCCATCAATTCTAAAACCAAATCATCAACAGCATCTTGAATCCAACTTTCTTCAGCATCAATTAGAATTTTGACATTATTTAATTTACCATATGCACAGACAGTTTCAAAGCGAACTTTAATACGTTGCCATTCTTCTTTTTCTGAAGTGGTTAAGGTTTTCTTTTCACCGATTTTTTGATACAAATCAAAACTTCCAAAAGCACTGGGTTTAAATACAGCAATAGGCAAGGCTTCTCTATCTTTAGAGAACTTGATGAGGTCTAAAATAGTATCTAAAGCTAAATCAAATTGACTTTCAATTCCTTTTCCTTCTACAGAATAATCTAAAACACTGTACACTCTACTAGCATACATTTTATCAATGGTAGGTGTACAGTCCATTTTATCAACGCCACCACAAAAATGATCAAAAACAGTGGACCGAATCAAACCTTCAACAGGAAGATGTGCTTTGAGTGCAAAATTAGTAGCGGCTGTCCCTATACGAACGAGTGGTTCTATTGAAATCATTTTAAACAAAAAATATGCGCGTTCTAATTCTGAATCTGATTTCAGGTGAAATGCTATTTCAGTATTATTAAAGTCAACAGCCATAGAAATTACTTTTAGTTTCACACAAATATATTTAATAGTAGTTATAATAATTATAAATTTCTGCTTAATTTCACGTTTTAATATTTTGATCAATTCTTACATGAAATCCATCCCTTCATTATCCTATTCAATTCACTTTAATGAGACATGTTATAAAGAACTAAACAGTTATTTAGAAACTTCAAATTTCTCTAAAATATTCATATTAGTAGACAGCAATACACATACGCATTGTTTGCCAAAATTTCTATCAAATATTAATGTTGATTTGACTTTAGAAATTATTGAAATAGAAGCAGGTGAAATTCATAAAACCTTGGATACTTGTACTCAGGTTTGGCAGACTCTTTCTGACTTAGATGGTGACCGAAAATCCTTAATTATTAACTTAGGCGGTGGTGTCGTAACTGATTTAGGGGGCTTTGTAGCTTCTGCATTTAAACGGGGTGTTAGTTTCATTAACGTACCAACCTCACTTCTATCCATGGTTGATGCATCCGTAGGAGGAAAAACAGGTGTTGATTTAGGGACGATCAAAAATCAAATAGGTGTTATTAATTTTAGTGATATGGTTCTAGTTGATGTTTCCTTTTTAGATACGCTTCCTTCTGAAGAAATGCGCTCTGGACTTGCTGAAATGTTGAAGCACGGATTGATTAAAGATAAAAAGTACTGGAATCGTTTGCGTAATTTAGAAGCATTAAAAAGTTCGGATTTAGAAGATTTAATTCACGAATCTGTTCATATAAAAAATGAAGTAGTTAAAAGAGATCCTAATGAACAAGGCGAACGCAAACAATTAAACTTTGGACATACCTTAGGCCATGCAATTGAATCTTTTTGTTTGGATAATAATTACATTAAAACCTTATTACACGGCGAAGCTATTGCAGCAGGAATGATTATGGAAGGCTATTTATCATTTAAAACATGCGGGCTTACTGAGGACGAGCTGGCAGAAATAAAAAACACTTTTAAAGAGATCTATGGAACTGTTGCTTTAACAGAAAACGACAAAAGCTCAATAGTTGAGCTTTTGAAGTATGATAAAAAGAATTCTCACGGGCAAATTAAATATGCATTGTTAGAATCTATTGGAACTTGTAAGGTTGATGTTATTGTTGAGGATTATTTGATCGATCAAGCTTTTAAATATTACGCTTCGTAAACCAAATTAGTCATTCATATCATTAAAAATAGAGTGCATCAATCGCTTTTTGTCGTTGATACTTTCCTCTAAAGAAATCATCGTTTCTGTTCTGTAAACACCTTCGATGTCGTCTAGTTTAAAAATAATTTCTTTTGCATGTGTGGTGCTTTTGGCACGAATTTTACAAAAAATATTAAATTTCCCAGTAGTGATATGAGCCACTGTTACATGTGGAATATCGTAAATACGCTCTAAAACAAATTTTGTTTGTGAAGTATTTTGTAAAAAGACGCCTACATAAGCAATAAAAGTGTATCCTAATTTTTGATAATCTAATGTCAATGAAGATCCTTTAATTATTTTTGCATCTTCCATTTTTTTAACTCTCACATGAACAGTACCCGCTGATATCAATAACTTTTTTGCGATATCTGTGAATGGAACTCGTGTATTATCAATCAACATATCTAATATCTGATGATCTATTTCATCTAATTTTACTTTCGCCACTTTGTTAGTTTTCATTATGGTTAATATTCAGAATAATTGCAAATTTAGTAAATTTTTAGCAATAAAAACCGATGTTAAGTTAAATTATTGTTATTAAAAAGTGGTTTTTTAGAAAATTCCAACATTATGAAATCGATTTCGTCTCCTAGAGACAAGACTTTAAAATGAGGATGTGAAACGTGTTTAAAATTAGCATCGATCTCATAATGTCCATGTTTGTTTTTTAAATCGCCTAATATTACAATTATAGGTTTAAATACGATTGAACCGGAAACTAACACTTCTAAATATTGGATGCCAATGTCATTAAATATCTCAGAATTAGTTGGATCGAGACATGCATTTCTCACAATAACATCATAAAATAATTTATCATTTTCAGGAATATCAAAGTAAGACCTGCAGTCAAGTCCAGAAACGGAGTTATGAGCTACATAATCCAAAGCACTTATTAGGGCTAAAGCTATATATTTTCGTGTTTCTTCTCTTTTATAATCTTGTGGATAATGACCCGCTTCAAACAAAACAGTTGGAGTTCCATGACTCTGAAAATAATCCCCTACACAGTTGCTGTTAAAACTGTCGTCGTAACGTCCAATTTGATTTGGTAAATATGGCTGTAAAGTTTCATTTATTACTTGTATAATTTCCATCGATTTCTGACGCGTAACAGATAAACTCCGTTCTTCATTTTCAGAAGGGGATAAAAAGCTAAGAACAGCTGAATTCCGTGTGTTTCCAGCACTAAATATTGTACGTTGACCATGCATATTAAAACAAAAATGGGGATTAAAGTTGTCATAGGCCGTTCTAAGAATTTGGCTTTCTAATTGAGTTAACCCCTTCGCATCCCTATTTAAGTCTATCTGATTCTGGTTAAAACGCGTGTAGACTTGTGCTCCATCAGGGTTGAGGATAGGGATTATAAAAAGTGTACATATTTTAAGAAGTGCTTCAGAATCGGATAATTCAAAATAATTAAAGAGATCAAAAATTGCTTTTGTGGTAGTACTTTCATTACCGTGCATTTGCGACCAAATCAATATTCGTTTTGAACCCATCCCTATTCGAACTCCGTAGATTGGCAGTCCTGCTTCAGAAGTTCCAAGTATGTTTTTATTAAATTGATTTGACAAGGAGTTTAAAAGGGGTTCAATGTGCGCATTTGTTACGTAGCGATTCTCTATTTCCGATGCTTTAAACGAAGGGTATTTTGATAAAAAATAAGTAGTGTCTAACATGTCTGATTAATAAGATTACAAATGTAAACAATATACTTTTTACAATTGTAAACATCAATTTGTATTTTATTTTTTACAAATGTGAACAAAAAACAGTCGGTGAACGGAATTATTACACCAATAACATACATAGTCTGTATTTTTATAATTAATATATTACTAATCAATTTTTTAATAGTTTAATTCAAAGTAAAACTTTAAATGTTATTTGATTAATTATAGTTCATATTTGGAAATAATACAGTGAAATGTTACATTTGTAACATCCCTTTAATGCTACACTTGTAAACAATGATAAACACTACTGAATTTAACACTCGACTTAAAAAAATACTTGATTATTATAACTTATCAGCATCTGCTTTTGCTGAAAAAGTTTCTGTACAACGCTCAAGTATTTCTCACATACTTAGTGGGCGTAATAAACCAAGTTTAGAATTTATAACAAAAGTAGTTAATACATTCCCTGACATTGAACTGTTATGGTTGCTAAGTGGAGAAGGAGAATTTCCTAAAAGTACTTCCCTACCCTCCAAAAATGATCTCCGACATATTTCTTCTAATCCCAAAGATGCTTTTTCTGATGAAGATGATGCCTCCTATATTGAACGTATTGTTATTTTTTATCGCGATGGGAGTTTCAAGAATTATTCAACGAATACCGATAAATAATTTACATTGCAAAATCCCTTTTGTATGTTTGTCATATAAATAATTTATTACTTAAGATTTATCCAATAAAACTAATTATGTTGGAATTGTATAGCCAATCTCAAAAAAACTATAAATGAAATATATAATTCTTATTTATACCTTATTATTCATCAGTTGCTACAATGTAGAACGCAATTGTGAAAACTTTAAAACTGGGTCATACGAAAGTACCATTTCTATAGATGGGGTGGAATACAAATCGACGTTTACGAGGACTTCTGATCTTCAAGTCGAGAAGTTTAAAGGAGTAATAGATTCCACAACCGTGCGCTGGCTTAATGATTGTGAAATGATTTTTAAAACAATTAACCCTAAAAATCGTGCGGAACAAAAAGACATCCACCTAAAAATTCTAACAACAACTAAAGATCGTTATACATTTGAATACGGCTACGTTGGAGATACCAACAAACAAAAAGGAGAAGCTAAGCGGGTTCTACTAAAATAAAGTTGTTTGACCTTCTTCATATGCATCTCCAGATTCAGAGCCTTTTAGAGAGTCGTTAGACTTGTCCTGTTTAAACGGAGTTTCTTCTTTGAGTACTTCCTTTGGTTTATATAAGATTATTTCATCAACTACATCTATTTCATCAGCAGGGGTTTCTTCTGGCTGCTTAAAAGGCAATGATTCAATCAAATCAATCTGATTGACTTTAAACTTCGTCAATTGATTTCCTAAAGCCGAAATTCCTTTCACATTAATAAATTGCTCAAAATTTACGATTAGATCTTCACGACGTTCTTTCCCTCTATCTTTAGCGAAAGATACACTCGCCACTGGACGCCAATCTGTAGAAACTATTTCTAGTACACTTGAACTATGCTCTGAAATAAACATATCTTCCCTGTTTTCATTCTCAATTAAGAAACGCTTGACATAATATTTTTCTTTTTCACCATCGAAGTAAATTACAGAAATCGGTTTGTTTGGAATCCACTTTTCCAAAACAATCATATCCTCATCAAAATGAGCTGTGATTTCTGGGGTAATCGTTTTTGCAATTCCGGACTGTGAGATAATCAAAATTCGATCCTCTCCTCTAAACTCTCCTACCAACTCTCCACGTCCATCCACATTTAGACGTTGAATCGTATCATCGAACCAAATTTTTCGTGGCTTCAGTGTGCTGACTCCTTTTTCCTTTAATTCAACACGTTTAATGGCGTGTTTAGTTACTACGTTTCCTTTAGAAACACGTCCTTTTATCAGAACATCCGCAAAGTTGAGGTCCCATTTTAATTTTTTAATGCTCCCAACCTGACGCAATAAAACAGTCACGACTTCACCTTCTCCATTTGGGTTGGCGGAAAAATACAATACAGAAGACGCTGGTTTTCCTGTGGTTAGGTCGTATTCACGATCGCGTGTAACTCCTGTAACAGCAAATCGCTTGATATAAGATGCACCACCTTTGCCGTCTTTATAAATCATATTATATATAGTACGCTTATCTTTCTTCTTAAAAACAGCAACATGAATGATATTCTTACCTACAAAAGTTTTACTGTCAACTTTAGTGATCATCAATTTACCGTCTTGTGTAAACACAATAATATCATCGATGTCGCTACAGTCACAAACATATTCGTCACGTTTTAGACCTGTTCCTACAAATCCTTCTTCTCTATTCACATAAAGTTTGGTATTTCGAATGATGACTTTAGTAGCATCCACATCTCCAAACGTTTTTATTTCAGTTTTACGCTCTTTTCCTTCACCATAATCTGAATTTAAGCGTTTAAAGTAATCAATTGCATAGGTGATTAGATTGGCTAGAAAATCTTTAGTTTCTGCAATTTGATCTTCCAATGCATCAATTTTTTGTTGAGCTTTATCAATATCAAACTTAGAAATTCTCTTGATTCGGATTTCAGTTAATCGAGTAATGTCTTCTTCAGTAATTTTACGTTTTAAATGTTTGATATGAGGTTGAAGTCCTTTGTCAATCGCGCTGATAACTCCTAGCCAGGTTTCTTCTTCTTCAATATCGCGGTAAATTCTGTTTTCTATGAATATACGTTCTAAAGATGCAAAATGCCATTGCTCTTCAAACTCACCTAATTTAATATCTAATTCTTGCTTTAACAATTCAACCGTATGATCTGTAGAACGCTTTAGCATTTCACTTACTCCAATAAATAAGGGTTTATTATCTTCAATCACACATCCCAAAGGAGAAATAGAGGTTTCACAATTTGTAAAAGCAAATAAGGCATCTATAGTTTTATCAGGTGAAATTCCAGCTGGTAAGTGTACTAAAATCTCTACTTCAGCAGCAGTATTATCTTCAATTTTTTTAATTCTAATTTTACTTTTCTCGTTGGCTTTTAAAATAGAATCAATCAATGAAGAGGTTGTAGTCCCAAACGGGACCTCAGTGATGACTAAAGTGTTTTTATTGAGTTGTGATATTTTAGCTCTACAACGAACTTTGCCACCTCGCAATCCATCATTATAATTACTAAAATCTGCCACCCCTCCTGTTGCGAAATCAGGAAGAATCGTAAATCGTTTTCCTTGTAGATGTTTAATAGAGGCCTCAATAAGTTCAATAAAATTGTGAGGCAGGACTTTTGTTGAGAGTCCAACAGCAATTCCTTCTGCCCCTTGCGCTAATAATAATGGAAACATTACTGGAAGGTTGATAGGCTCTTTTCGACGCCCATCATAGGAGGCCTGCCATTCTGTAATTTTTGGATTGAATACGACGTCCAAAGCAAATTTAGAAAGCCGAGCTTCAATATATCTTGAAGCAGCAGCTCTATCGCCTGTAAGAACATTACCCCAGTTTCCTTGCGCATCAATCAATAGATCTTTTTGACCTATTTGGACCATTGCATCTGCAATACTAGCATCTCCATGAGGATGATACTGCATAGTATGACCCACAATATTAGCAACCTTATTGTAACGGCCATCGTCTAAGTCTTTCATCGAATGTAAAATTCGACGCTGAACAGGCTTAAATCCATCTTCAATAGCAGGAACTGCACGTTCTAATATTACGTAGGATGCATAATCTAAGAACCAATCTTTAAACATTCCCGTTACACGAGTAATAGTTTCTTGATTGTCTATATTATTATTTGTGATATCGTCGTATTCTTCTATCATACCTCTTCTTCGATAATATCAAGTTCAACTTTTAGATTTTCAATAATAAACTTTTGACGGTCCGGAGTATTCTTACCCATATAAAACTCAAGTAAACTTTCAATTGTAGTGTCGGAATCCAACATCACCGGGTCTAGCCGAATGTCTTCTCCAATAAAATACTTAAATTCATTTGGTGAAATCTCCCCTAATCCTTTAAATCGAGTGATTTCAGGTTTTGGTTTTAATTTAACAACCGCATCCTTGCGTTCCTGTTCTGAATAGCAATAGATCGTTTCTTTTTTATTTCGAACTCGAAATAAAGGCGTTTGCAAAATATACAAATGTCCTTCTTTAATTATTTCGGGAAAAAACTGCAGGAAAAATGTAATTAACAACAAACGAATGTGCATTCCATCGACATCAGCATCCGTCGCTATAACAATGTTATTATAACGCAAATCCTCAATTGATTCTTCTATATTTAGTGCGGCCTGCAGTAGATTAAATTCTTCATTTTCATACACGATCTTTTTGGTTAACCCATAACAATTCAAGGGCTTACCTTTCAAACTGAATACTGCTTGTGTATTCACATCTCTAGATTTGGTAATACTTCCAGATGCAGAATCCCCCTCAGTAATGAATAAGGTAGACTCTAGATTGCGTCCATTTTTAATATCCCCAAAGTGAACTCTGCAATCTCTTAATTTTTTATTATGTAAACTCGATTTCTTAGCGCGATCACGAGCGATTTTACGGATTCCAGATAATTCTTTACGTTCGCGTTCGGCTTGTAAAATTTTGCGCTGAATAGCTTCTGCAATGTCTGGGTTTTTGTGTAAAAAATTATCGAGCTGGGTTTTTAAAAAATCATTGATAAAAGTTCGGACTGTTGGAAGATTACCTCCCATATCAGTGGATCCTAATTTAGTTTTTGTTTGACTTTCAAAAACAGGCTCCATAACTTTAATGGCGATGGCTGATATAATAGATTTCCTAATGTCAGATGCATCGTAGGTTTTTCCGTAAAACTCTCGAATGGTTCTCACAAACGCTTCTCTAAAAGCTACTAAATGCGTTCCTCCTTGAGTGGTGTTTTGACCGTTTACGAAGGAATGATACTCTTCACTGTATTGTGTTTTACTGTGGGTAATTGCAACTTCAATATCATCTGATTTGAGATGAATAATTGGATAGGTCATATCTGAAGCATTGGTGTTATCTTCTAATAAATCCTTTAATCCATTTTCACTAAAAAACTTTTCACCATTAAATAATATGGTCAAACCTGGATTTAGGTACACGTAGTTTTTAAGCATCCGCGCCACATATTCATTTCGATACTTATAATTTTTAAATATAATCTCATCGGGTACAAAGGATACTTTAGTTCCTTTACGCCTTGAAGTATCATCTAATAAATCTTGACTATTTAAAACTCCAGATGAAAACTCGGCAGAAGCAGATTTTCCGTCTCGTGTCGATTCAACTCTAAAAAAAGAAGATAATGCATTTACAGCTTTCGTTCCAACTCCGTTAAGTCCAACAGACTTTTTGAAGGCACGAGAATCGTATTTTCCACCAGTATTCATTTTAGACACTACGTCGACCACTTTACCTAAGGGAATTCCTCGTCCAAAATCGCGTACAATCACTTTATTGCCCTGAATAGATATCTCAATAGATTTACCAGCTCCCATGACAAATTCATCGATAGAGTTGTCTAAAACTTCCTTCAATAAAATATAAATACCATCATCAGCAGAAGAACCATCTCCAAGTTTCCCAATATACATACCAGGGCGCATACGAATGTGTTCCTTCCAATCGAGGGATCTAATATTATCTTCTGTGTAATTTGAATTTTGACTCATATAGTGTTTCGCGACAGGACGCTAATATAGTACATCAGCATAATAAATAAAACCTTTGAAACACAAATTAATTAACAAAAAAAAACCAGTGTTGTTGAGAACATTGGCTTTCAATTTATTAGAGTTTTATTTTGTTATACATTAAAAAGGAAATGCATGACATCACCATCTTTTACTGTATAGTTTTTACCTTCCACGCGCATTTTTCCAGCTTCTTTAACTTTTGCATCTGACCCATAACTTTCAAAGTCTTCATAGGCTATTACTTCTGCACGGATAAATCCCTTTTCAAAATCGGTATGAATCACCCCCGCAGCTTGCGGTGCGGTGTCACCAATGTTGATGGTCCAAGCACGGACTTCTTTAACTCCCGCAGTAAAATACGTTTGAAGCGTTAATAATTTATATGCCGAACGAATCAGTTTAGCAGAGCCTGGTTCGTCCAGTCCAATATCTTGGAGAAACATTTTGCGTTCTTCGTAATCATCAAGTTCATTAATATCAGCTTCGGTACCAACTGCTAGTACCAAGACTTCCGCATTTTCGTTAGCTACACTTGCTTTCACCAGATCTACATAGACATTACCAGAAACTGCTGATGCTTCATCGACATTGCAAACATACATCACAGGCTTGTCGGTAATAAATTGAAGTGGTTTTACAAATTCTGCATAATCATCCTCTGAAAACTCAAGGGCTCGAACAGAAACACCAGCTTCTAAACTACTTTTGATTTTTGTTAGTACAACTTCTTCTTTTTGCGCCTCTTTATTTCCAGTTCTTGAGGCACGCTTTACTTTTTCAAGTTTTTTTTCTGTAGTTTCTAAATCTTTTAATTGAAGCTCCATATCAATGGTTTCTTTATCTCTGATGGGATCAATTGTTTCATCAACATGAATAATATTAGTATCATCAAAACAACGCAAAACATGAAGAATTGCATCAGTTTCACGGATATTTCCAAGAAATTGATTCCCTAAACCTTCCCCTTTACTAGCTCCTTTGACCAGTCCTGCTATATCTACAATTTCAACGGTAGCAGGAATCACTTTTTCTGGACCAACCAATTCTTCTAGTTTTGAAAGGCGTGGATCTGGAACGTTGACAACCCCAACATTAGGCTCAATTGTACAAAATGGAAAATTTGCACTTTGGGCTTTTGCGTTTGATAAACAATTAAAAAGAGTCGATTTTCCGACGTTTGGCAATCCAACTATACCTGCTTTCATTTCTAAAAAAATTATGATTGCAAATGTAATTATTTAATTCAAAACTATACATGCGTTAAAATTTAAATTGTTGTTGAAATTGTATTTATTATTATCAATAAAATCAAACAAATTTTAAAGCCTAAATTATACAAGAGAATTTGCAGAGTGCTTTATCAGAAAACTTTGTGAATACTAAATAATGAAAAATTATTTCGAATTTTTATTTTTTCACAAAACCCCTTCTTATACTGGCACTAAAACATTCCATTATTAAATACAAAACACTGATTTTGAAATTTAATATGAAGTAATACAACAATGAAATTACTCGTTAAATTTTCCTTATTAATTTGCTGTTTTTGAAGTCAATTATTGTATATATGAAAAATATTTTGTGGGTTTTTTAAGGATACCACAGTTAAATTGAAGTATATTTGTTTAACTAATCATTAAACAAACTAAACAAAATGAAAAAATTTTACATCCTGATGTTAGCATTAGCTAGTGTCAATTTCGCTACTTCCCAGGTTACCGGTAAGGTCTCTGGGTCAGATGGCACTCCTATCGCTGGAGTAAATGTCGTTGAGAAAGGTACAAGTAATGGAGCTATTTCTGATTTTGATGGAAACTATGAAATCAGTGCAGCTTCAAATGCAACACTTGTGTTCAGTTATGTTGGTTATGAAACTCTTGAAGTTCAAGTAGCCAATCAATCGGTCGTAAATGTGACTCTCCAAGACGGATCATCTCTAGATGAAGTTATTCTTGTTGGATCGCGTACTGCGCCAAGAAGTAATGCTGACTCTCCACTACCAGTTGATGTTTTACAAGCCAAAGAGCTTTCTAGTACAGGACAAGCAACTTTTGACAAAGCGTTACAGTACAAGATTCCATCATTCAACACGGTTCAAACTCCTGTAAATGATGCGACTTCTTTATTAGATCCTTATGAAATTAGAAATATGGGACCTAGTAGAACGTTGATCCTTATTAATGGAAAACGTAAAAACTTAAGTGCTTTATTGTACACACAAACCTCTCCAGGTCGTGGTGAAACAGGCGCTGACATCTCTGCAATACCAACGGATGCTATAAAGCGTGTTGAAATCCTTCGTGATGGTGCCTCTGCACAATACGGATCGGATGCAATTGCTGGAGTAATGAACATCATCTTAAAAGACAACGTTGTAGATGGTTCTGCAACTCTTAGAACAGGAATTACTTCTGAAGGTGACGGTGAAATGTTAGGTATTAGTGTTAATAATGGAACTTCTATCGGAGATGACAATGGGTTCATTAACTACACTATAGATATGTCTAAAACAAGTTTAGCAAACCGACCAGGTACAGTAAATGCTGCTGGTGAAGCAAACGATTTTGGTGCAAATTTAGCAGATGTGGAAGAGTTTTTATCTCGTAGACCAGATGCAGGAAACATTAACGGTTCTCCTGAAACTGCCGCTTCTAAGTTTTTAATTAATGGTGGATATGATGTTTCTGATAACACAGAACTTTATTTTAATGCTGCTTATGTTTACAAAAAAGTAAATTCTTTTGCAAACTACAGAACTCCATACTGGAGAACAGAAGCTGATTTCCCTTATTTAGCTGACTTCTTCCCTAATGGACCTAATGGTTCTTATGATGGATATGTACCAACATTTGAAGGTTTATTAAACGATTACAATGCAACAGTTGGTCTTAAGACAACTGTGAACGATTGGAATGTTGATTTAAGTTTCACTACAGGTGGAAATACACAAACTTATACAGTAAACGATTCTCACAACAGAAATGAAGTTTACGGAGTTTCTTACAATCCAGCTTCTGGAGATTTTGAAGCGACACCTTTATACCAAGCAAACAGTCAACAATCATTTGATCCGGGTGGAACGCGTTTCTCTCACAATGTAGGTAACATTGACATCAACAGAGTTCTTTCTGACAAAGTAAGCATTGGTATGGGAGCTGAGTTTAGAAATGAAACATTTGAAGTAATTGAAGGAGAGCTCGCATCTTACGATGGTGGTGGTGCTGATTCATTTGCAGGAAATAGCCCAGAAAACTCTGGAAAATTTAACCGTTATAACTTTGGGGGGTACTTCTCTTTAGATTATGATGTAACAGATGCTTTCTTATTAAGCGGTACAATTAGAGCTGAAAACTATTCAGATTTCGGAGATGCTTTTGTATACAAGTTAAGCTCACGTTTAAAATTAAACGACAAGTTAACTGCTAGAGCATCTGTATCTACAGGATTTAGAGCACCAACCTTACACCAGATTTATACTCAAAAAGCGCAATATAGCTTTGTACCAGGTCAGGGAATACAAGTTGGTGGATTAATTAATAATGTGTCTACGCAAGCTAAACTTTTAGGAATAGAAGATTTAGATGCTGAGACTTCTAATAACTTTACAATTGGTTTGGGTGGTAAGTTAACAAACACTTTAAGCTTTACAGTTGATTACTACAACATTGCAGTAAAAGATCGTATCGTATTAGGATCTGAGATTGGAGCTACTGGAGATGCAGCAAATCCTTTAGATATATTACTTTCTCAAAACAACTTAAGTGATGTTAGTTATTTCTCAAATGCATTAGACACTCGAACTTCTGGTCTTGATGTTGTTATTAGTAAGAAAGATATCAAATTAGGTTCTGGAATGTTAGATCTTAACTTATCTGGAAATTACACAATTTCTAATGAAAGAGAAGGAGATGTAAAAGATATTGCTCTTGTAGCAAATGCAGGACAGTCTGTTGTAAATGCAACTCAAGAAGCTTTATTCTTTACGTCTAGACCTAAAACAAAGTGGATTTTAGGAGCTAATTATGAAGTTGGTAAATTCGAATGGAGTTTTAACAATACTTATTTTGGTAAAACAACGTTCAAACAACAAGGAATGAGTAGCGACTTAAGAACTGAGTTTATTCCAAAGGTCGTAACTGATTTAGGGATTAACTATAATGCAACTGATAAACTAACAATTGCTTTAAACGTTAATAACTTATTGAATGTGCTTCCAGAATGGGAATTCAAAGCAGAAAATGCTGCTGGTCAAGCAATGATCAATGATACTACATTAAACAGTTACGGAGTGACTGCTATTCAAGAGCAATCTAACTTAATTTCTTTTAACCAACGTTATTCTCAAATGACTTACGATGGTTACCACTTTAGTCAATTAGGAAGAATGTTTAATTTATCATTAAACTACAGATTCTAATCTATAATAAGTAGATTGAAACAAACAAAAAAGCCACGCTATAGCGTGGCTTTTTTATATCATAGTAATTTTAATAAGTTATTCGGGATGCATAAATCGCTGTTTACCTAACAATACCTCTTCTGACTCTACATTATCATCATCAGGAACACAACAGTCCACAGGGCAAACAGCAGCACATTGAGGCTCTTCATGGAAACCTACGCACTCCGTACACTTATCCGGTACTATATAATAGAGTTCGTCACTTATAGGGGTCTGGGCTGCATCTGCATTTACTTTCTTGCCGTCTGTTAATACCAATTCTCCTTCTAGACTGGTTCCGTCTTTGTAACGCCAATCGTCAGCGCCTTCATAGATTGCCGTATTAGGACATTCAGGCTCACAAGCCCCACAATTGATACATTCGTCCGTTATAATAATCGCCATAGCTGTATTTTGAGTATATATTACTTAAATTTGCATGCAAAAATAACTCCAAAAATGCGGTTAAACAAATAATGGATCACAAAACAAATACAATTAAAGCATTAAGTGAATTGGGACGATTTTTAAATCAATTCACCACAAAATCTATTTTAGAAAACAAATCTGTACTTTTTAATGATTTATTTTTTGATGGATTTAAACACCAAATAAAACTTTCTAAAGAACATAATGGTTGGTTTTCAGAGCCAAATATTATGTTTGCCATTGAAAGCTGGGCTCAACTACTCACTACTGAAAAAATGAATTCTTGGATAGCTAACTACCCTCTTGAATCTGTCTCACAAAAAAAAGTAGCCATCATCATGGCAGGCAATATTCCTTTGGTTGGGTTTCATGATTTTTTGTGTGCATTAATTTGCAACCATAAAATTATTGTAAAGCAATCTTCTAACGACAAACACCTATTACCATTTCTATTCCTCTACTTATCAAAAGTAGCTCCAGAGTTTAAGGGGAGAGTGACTTTTTTAGATCAAAACTTAGAAGGGTTTGATGCGGTTATCGCCACAGGAAGTGATAATACTGCACGTTATTTTGAATATTATTTTAAAGATAAACCGTCCATTATAAGAAAAAATAGAAATTCGGTTGCAATCTTGACAGGCGACGAATCCAAGGATGATTTATTAAATCTTTCAAATGATATTTTTCAATATTACGGCTTGGGATGTCGAAGTGTTTCAAAATTATTTGTTCCTAAGGATTATAATTTTGAGAATTTCTTTGAAGCGATGTACCACTGGAATCCCATTATTAATGGAGCTAAATATGCAAATAACTATGACTACAACAAAGCTGTTTATTTAATGAGTGAATTTAAAATGTTGGAAAACGGGTTCTTAATGATCAAGGAAGATGAGAGCTACGCCTCCCCCATTGCAACGCTTTTTTACGAACGGTATGACAATATAGAATCATTAACAGAAAAATTAAATCTAGATTCCGATAAAATACAGTGTATTGTTTCTAATCAACTCTCAAAACATCACCTTCCTTTTGGAAGCACACAAACTCCTCAATTAGAAGATTATGCGGATGGCGTTGATACTGTTAGTTTTTTATTAAAAATATAACATAATATTAGCATTTTCATATATAATTATCTTTTATTAATTCAGACCTTTACAGCTTGAAAAAATTAACATTAATTTGCAATTCGCTCACTTAATAAAATTCAAATGAAAAAACACAATTTTAGCGCAGGACCTTGCGTCCTTCCACAAGAAGTTTTAGAAAAATCAGCACAAGCAGTCTTAAATTTTGATAATGGGCTTTCATTAATCGAAATATCACACCGTAGTAAAGCATTTATGGATGTGATGGAACATGCGAGTGCACTGGCGCTTGAATTGTTAGGTTTAGAAGGTCAGGGATACAAAGCCTTATTTCTTCAAGGAGGAGCAAGTTCTCAGTTTTTAGCAGTGGCCTTAAATTTATTAGAAAGTCGTGCTGCTTACCTTAACACAGGAACTTGGAGTGATAAAGCTATTAAAGAAGCTAAGATATATGGAGACATATTGGAAGTAGGCTCTTCTAAAGAGGCTAATTTTAATTACATTCCAAAAGGATACCAAGTACCATCAGATGTGGATTATTTTCACTGTACTTCTAACAATACAATTTTTGGTACTCAAATGAAATCATTCCCAAACACAAATGTTCCTTTAGTATGTGACATGAGTAGCGATATTTTTTCTCGTTCTCTCGATTTCTCAAAATTTGATATTATATACGCTGGTGCTCAAAAAAATATGGGGCCGGCCGGAACAACTTTAGTGATTGTTAAAGAAGAGGTCCTAGGAAAAGTAACTAGACAAGTTCCTTCAATGATGAATTATAAGGTTCACGCTGATAAAGACAGTATGTTTAATACACCTCCTGTATTTGCAGTGTACACATCTATGCTCACACTTGAATGGTTAAAAAACCTTGGTGGAATCGAAGCAATTGAAAAAGAAAACTTCAAAAAAGCTCGATTAATGTATTCTGAAATTGATTTGAATCCCTTATTTAAAGGTTTTGCAGCAACTGAAGATCGCTCTTCAATGAACGCCACTTTTTCTCTGAAAGATGATAAGTTAAAAGATACTTTTGATTCAATGTGGAAAGAGGCTGGAATTAATGGACTAAATGGACATAGAAGTGTTGGTGGATACAGAGCGTCTATGTACAACGCACTGCCCTTAGAAAGTGTAGCCACCTTAGTAGAAGTAATGAGTGAATTAGAACGAAAAGCATAAACAATGAAAATATTAGCAAACGACGGAATTTCACAAAGTGGAATCGATGATTTAACTGCAGCGGGATTTGAAGTCCTTACTACAACTGTAGCTCAAGAACAATTAGAAAATTTTATCAATACAGAAAATATAGTCGCTCTTCTTGTAAGAAGCGCTACTACAGTAAGACAAGATCTTATTGACGCCTGTCCAAACCTAAAAATTATTGGTAGAGGTGGCGTAGGTATGGATAATATTGATGTAGAATATGCGCGTGGAAAAGGTTTGAGTGTTATTAATACACCGGCTGCTTCTTCTGAATCTGTAGCCGAATTGGTATTTGCTCACTTATTTTCAGGGGTACGTTTCTTATACGACTCAAACAGAACAATGCCTTTAGAAGGGGATTCAAAATTCAAAAACCTTAAGAAGGCTTACGCTAAAGGGACTGAATTACGTGGTAAAACTTTAGGAGTGATTGGTTTTGGAAGAATTGGTCAAGCGACTGCAAAAATGGCTTTAGGACTCGGAATGAAAGTTATTGCATTTGATCCGTTTCTAGAAAAAACAACACTATCTCTAGCGTTTTACAATGGTCAGACAGTTGATTTTGAAATCAAAACGGTTTCAAAAGAAACGGTTTTAAAAGAATCTGATTTTATTACGTTGCATGTACCAGCACAAAAAGAATTTGTGATTGGTGAAGCTGAATTAGCACTCATGAAAGATGGATCTGCGTTGATCAATGCTGCACGTGGTGGTGTGGTTAATGAAGTTGCTCTTGTTGCGGCACTTGATTCAAACAAATTGGCATTTGCCGGTTTAGATACTTTTGAAAATGAACCTACACCCGCTGTACAATTATTAATGAACCCTAAGATATCATTAACCCCTCATATTGGAGCTGCTACCAATCAAGCTCAAGATCGTATTGGTTCTGAATTAGCATCTCAAATTATTTCAATATTGAAGTAATTAATTAAACTTAATTCAATTTGTAAAAACCTTAGCATACAAGTTAGGGTTTTTTAAGTTATAGTATATTTGATTCAAATTATTAATATGAAAACATTTAAAGCAGCTTGGGAAATTAAACATAACTGGCAACTTTTGTTTCCTCTTATCGGGCTCGGTTCTTTAGCATACAGTGCTTTCAAAATCACCTCTTTACTTCCGTTTTCTGTATTTTATATTTGCTTCCCTATTTCCATAATTGTATTTTATGTATTATTAAAAATAGTAATGTTTGCCATATCAAAATTAGAATCAAAATGGGTGGTTAATGAACGTTGGGAACTTATTAGAATTTTTATTGTATTTGCCATTACTGGCTCCTCCTCTGTTCTTGTTGGGCGCCCAATCATTAAATGGCTTGGGATTACTCAAGATAATTTACATCCTTTATTGTATTGGATAATGTTTGTAACTATCAGCCTGTTTTTCTATCAAGTTTTACTTGTATTAATCGGATGGATTTTTGGCCAATTTCAGTTTTTCTGGAATTTTGAAAAGAAAATGATTCGTCGTTTTGGATTGGGCCGCTTTTTAAATGATTAATTACTCCGCAAAACCAGTCTTTTCAAAATAATAACTGTATAACCACATGATAGTAAATGTAGGTATCACATCTATTACAGGAAAAGCCTCTTCAATAAAAACAATCACTCCTCCTATTTTTCCTTTTTTTCCGTCGTAGAGTTGAGTCATTAGATATGCCGATAGAGGTGCCCAAATTAGATCAAAAAAAGGAAATACGAAAGACACATAGCCTAATGCATCAAAACAAAATCCAAGGAAGAACTTAGTGGTTTTTGAAGTATTGTTAAGATTCATAAGGGTTGGTTTAAGAGAGGGATTTCACTTTAATAGAGTTTTAAAGTACGTTGTTAATTTTTTTATTTTTGGATCTATAAGATATGTACAATAAGGCTGTTCTCGGTTAAGGTCGTAGTAACTATCATGATCGTCCTCAGCGTCATAAAATACATCTAACGGTTTGAGTTCAGTGACTACAGAATTGTCAAATATTTTAGCCTCTTCGAGAGATTTAATATATTGTTTAGCGGTTTCAAATTGTTCATCATCTATATAGAAAATAGCGGACCGATATTGAGTACCTACATCATTCGCTTGACGATTGAGTGTAGTGGGGTCATGAGTTGCAAAAAATACTTCTAACAAATCTGTATAGGAAATCAACGTTTCGTCATAATCAAAGCGAATGCCTTCTGTGTGTCCTGTTCTTCCTTGGCAGACTTCACGATACGCTGGGTTTTTAATAAACCCACCTGAGTATCCAGATTTCACATTTTCAACTCCTTTTAGTCGTTTAAATACGGCTTCAGTACACCAAAAACAACCTCCAGCAAAAATAGCTCGCTTCATATCAAAATTATTAAAATTCAAAGTTAGGAAACAATTAATTAAAATTAGCCTGAAACGTTGCACATAAAAACTATAAAACTTAATTTCACATTATGATTCTTGCTAAGAATATACATAAATATTACGATGAACTTCATGTATTAAAAGGAGTTGACCTAACTATTGATAAAGGAGAAATTGTTTCAATCGTTGGGGCTTCTGGAGCTGGGAAAACAACTCTACTACAAATTTTAGGGACTTTAGATTTTTACTCTGAAAACCCAGAAAGCCAACTGCAAATTAATGGTATTGAAGTTACTTCACTCTCTGATAATGCTTTGGCGAAATTTAGAAATGAGCAGTTGGGATTTATTTTTCAATTTCACCAGCTACTACCAGAATTTACTGCACTTGAAAATGTCTGTATCCCTGCTTTTATAAAAGGGACATCACAGAAAGAAGCCGAATCAAAGGCACTAGAGTTATTACAATTTTTAGGATTAGAGCACCGAAGTAATCATAAACCAAACGAATTATCTGGAGGCGAACAACAACGCGTCGCCGTGGCACGAGCATTAATCAACAGTCCTGCAGTTATTTTTGCTGATGAACCATCTGGTAATTTAGACAGTGAATCTGCAGAGCTACTCCATAAATTATTTTTTAAATTAAGAGATCGATTTGGTCAAACATTTGTCATCGTTACTCACAACAACGAATTAGCTGATATGGCAGATCGAAAAATCACTATGAGTGACGGACTTGTAAAAACAAATTAGAGTGTCAAAATTAAATTTTTCTGAACTCAAAGATTTTCTGGATGCTAAAGTTGTTCAGTATAACACCCCTGAATTTATTGACTCAGATCCTCTTCAAATCCCACATCGTTTTTCATCAAAGGAAGATATTGAAATTTCAGGATTTCTCACCGCCACTATTGCTTGGGGCAATCGTAAAAGCATCATCAACAACGCCATCCGCTTGATGCATTTAATGGATGATTCCCCTTACGAATTTGTAATGCAACATCAAGAAAGTGATTTAGAAGTTCTAAAACCCTTTGTACATCGTACTTTTAATGGGTTAGATTGTATTCAATTTATAAAGAGTTTAAAGCATATTTATACAAAGTACCACGGCTTAGAAGGTGTTTTTAATCCTCATTCAAATTCAGATCGTTTACAACAATCAATTCATAGATTGAAACAACATTTTTTTGAAATTGATCACCTAAAACGTACCCAAAAACACATCAGTGATCCCTTAAAAAATTCGGCTGCAAAACGAATTAATATGTTTCTAAGATGGATGGTACGGCCAAACGATACTAAAGTTGATTTTGGATTATGGACACTGCTTTCTCCTTCCCAACTCTCCTGCCCTTTGGATGTACATTCTGGAAATGTAGCCCGAAAATTAGGGTTACTTAAACGTTCTCAAAATGATGCCAAAGCATTGGCGGAGTTAGATATATCTTTAAGGAAACTAGATCCTATAGACCCTGTTAAATATGATTTTGCCTTATTTGGCCTGGGAGTGTTTGAAAAATTCTAAAAATTAATCACTTTCCCATCATCAGCGAGTAAGACATCTTTAAAAATGGTTTCAGCTTCAGCCTTAAATCCTTCCAAATCTCCATATCGCGTTGAATAATGACCTAAAACTAATTGTTTTACATTGGCTTTTAACGCAATGGTGGCAGCCTGTTTAGCGGTAGAATGCTTTGTTTTGATGCATAAATGCTCATGAGCATCCATAAACGTAGATTCGTGGTACAACAGATCGACATCTTTGATAATGGGAATGATGTCCTCTTTATAGGCAGTGTCGCTACAAAAGGCATAACTCTTAGGTTGATGACCGTCAAAAGTAACTTCTTCATTAGGGATAAGAGTTCCTTTTTCATTAACCACATCGTCGCCTTGTTTGAGCTTTCTGAAATAAGCTCTATCAATGTTTAAAGCCTCAGCTTTGTCAATATTTAATTTACGTTCAAATGGTTTTTCTTGAAACAAAAAGCCATTGGTATAGATTCTATGATCTAAAGGAATGGTATGTACCACTACTTTTTCATCTTCAAAAATTAATTCAGAAGTTTTTGAAGATAATTCATGAAAGATCAATTTAAAATTCGTCCATGAATCTGCGAGTTTCATTTGAAGTGTAATCAATTCTTTCAAACCTTTAGGTCCATAAATATGTAAATCTGTTTCACGTGTTAGTAACCGAAAAGTAGATATTAAGCCTACCAATCCAAAATAATGGTCACCATGTAAATGAGAAATAAAGATATGTTTAATCTGGTTGAATTTGATTTTATGACGTCTCAATTCAACCTGAGTTCCTTCGCCACAATCAATCAAAAACAAATGCCCTCTAGTTTCTAATACTTGAGAGGTGGTATGAGCAATAATACGGGGAGTTGCACTGTAGCAACCGAGGATTGAAAGTTTCAAAAGTAATGAGTTTAAAATCCTAAATCTCGCTGAATGAGTTCCATTTCTATATAATCATGAGCTTCTTGAAGTGTTGGAACTACTATAAGGTCATCTTCAAAATCATCTTGATTTAGCTGAGGACAGACCACAACCAAAGAATAATTTGATTGTCGGTGAGTTTTGGATATAGATATTAATAAGTCAAATGAAAATTTTGAAGGATCCTTAAGATGTAAAATAACATCATTCTCTTTAAAACGTTCATGGAGAACAGAAAACTTTTTTATAAACTCGGAAATACTTGTCTTATCTTGCGAGATTACTGCGGTTGAATTTTGCTGTTCTATAATCATACTACTGTTTTATTTTTGAAGCTAAAAGATACATCACTGCCATTCGAATGGCTACTCCGTTTTCAACTTGATTCAGAATAATTGCTTGTCCAGAATCGGCCACTTCACTCGTTATTTCGACCCCTCTATTAATTGGACCTGGATGCATGATTGTAATTTCTTTATCTAAAGATTCTAACAAATCTTTAGTAACTCCGTACTGTTGTGTATATTCTCTTGTAGTAGGAAAATAGCTGATTTCCATGCGTTCATTTTGAACTCGCAACATATTGGCTATGTCACACCAATTAAGAGCTTTATGCAAGTTAGCCTCAACTTTGACACCCAGTTTATGAATGTGTTTTGGAATCAGTGTTTTTGGCCCACAAACCATGACTTCAGCGCCTTGTAGTTGTAGGGCAAAAATATTTGATAGCGCTACCCTGCTATGTAAAATATCACCAATAATGACTATTTTTTTTCCTTTCACTTCGCCATATTTTTCTCGAATCGAATAACTATCTAAAAGAGCTTGTGTGGGATGTTCATGTGCCCCATCGCCGGCATTGATGATTCGTGCGTCTATATGTTTGGATAAAAAAGTTGCTGCACCAGGATTTGGATGTCGCATGACCACCATGTCTACTTTCATAGAAAGGATGTTGTTAACAGTATCAACGAGAGTCTCTCCTTTACTCACAGACGATTGTCCAGAAGAGAAATTAATAACATCTGCAGAAAGCCGTTTTTGAGCCAGTTCAAAAGAAAGTTTTGTTCGGGTTGAATTTTCAAAAAATAAGTTTGCAATAGTTATATCTCTTAGGGAGGGAACTTTTTTTATGGGACGATTGATCACTTTCTTGAAATGATCGGCAGTGTCAAAAATAAGGTTAATATCATCATTGTTGAGATATTTAATTCCTAATAAATGATCCACACTCAGTTCGCTCATAGTTTAATTTTTTATCAAATAAACGGCATCTTCACTGCTCGTTTCTTTCCAGTTTACTAGTACTTTTTCGTCATTAATAGCATCTACTTGTCGCCCTCTATAATCTGGCTGAATAGGTAAATGCCTACTAAAACGTCTGTCTATTAGGGTTAATAATTCAATCTCACTAGGACGGCCAAAAGATTGGATGGCGGTCAAAGCAGCTCTAATACTCCTCCCAGTATACAACACATCATCAATAAAAACAACACGTTTGTCTTCAATCAAAAAATCAATTTCAGTAGAGTTTGCTTGGAGAACTTTATCTGAACGTCTAAAATCATCTCTGTAAAAAGTGATATCTAACAATCCTAGTTGCACGTTAGGAAGGTTATATTTTTCCTGTAAAAGAACCTTTATACGCTGTGCTAAATAGATGCCTCTTGGCTGTAAGCCTATTAAAACAGTATTAGAAAAGTCGGTATGTTTTTCAATGAGTTGACAAGCCAATCGATGTAGAATGATGTTTACTTCCTTGTTGTTAAGTAAAACTTTTGGACTCATAGTTGTTCAACGTATTCGAGGTACAAAGGTAATTAAAAAATTGAAACAACATCGCTGCTTATTCATTTAATGATAATGAGATTCAACAGAGTGCAATATTATTTTAAAAAATGGATACACAAAGGGTATTCAGGAGCCTGTAGATTACTGGCTAGAATAGCATTTTTAATAGGGTACACAATTGACACTATTAAAATCACTAAAAGTCCTAAAATGCCCACGCCTACAAAAATCAAGGGAATACATACAAAACTATAAATTAAGAGACTAAACTGAAAATTTAGAATCATTTTTCCATGTGCATCTAAGTCTTTAATTTTTTCTTTTTGAGTAAACCACATAATCAGGGGGATTAATATACTACCAAATGCAATTATAGGAGTTGCTAATTGGGAAAGGTGCATCAATACGATAGTTTGATTGTCTTGTTTCATAGTAAATAGGTTTATGTATTAGACGCTATACAGGTAAATATGTTACAATTTAAGAAGATAATTCTTTAAAAATAATAACCGCAGCCATAAAAAACATAAAACGTGAAAAATTGGACTTCAGTGCTGATTCACGCACAAAACTAGAAATATATGTCCCTACAAAAATCCCTACAGCTGAAAGAACTGTAAAGAGAAATAAGAAATCCCATTTTATGACAAGTAGAGACATATCGGATCCAAACCCAATGAGCGAATTAAAGGAGATAATAATTAAAGAAGTGGCAACAGCTTGTTTGATATTTAATCTTGCAAACAAAACCAACGCAGGCACAATAATAAAACCTCCTCCTGCCCCTATAAGTCCTGTTAAAACTCCGACTCCAAGTCCTATAAAAATCAATAAACCAATATTTTTTTTAGTGTTTCTTTTTACAAAAACTCCAGAACTAGGTTTCTTCACCAAAAGTACAGAGGACACTATAATTATGACACTAAAAAATAGCATCAACCCCATCTCTTTAGTGATGTCAAAATACTTAAAAGACAAAAGAGTTTCTGGGATGTTTGGAATTAAAAATCGGCGTGTGAGGGATACAGAAATCAATGCAGGGAGTGTAAATATTAGAGCAGTTTTGTATTCAATTAACTTCTTCTTTATATTTACAAGAGTTCCAATAGCTGCAGACACTCCAACCACAAACATGGAATAACTAGTTGCGATGACAGGGTTTAACTTAAATAGATAGACAAATATCGGTACGGCTAGAATGGAGCCTCCACCTCCAAAAAGTCCAATTACGATGCCCGTTAATAAGGCTCCAAAAAAACCAATACTCTCTAAAAAACTCATAGGTGCTAGATTAATGCATTGTACAGAACCTCAATAGGATGCAGGGCTGTTTTATTTACTCCATCTTTGATTTGATGTCTGCAACTTGTTCCTGATGCCGATACGATCGTATTTGTATCCAACCTTCTCAATGAAGGAAACAACCGGTCCTCACCTATTTGTTGACTCAATTTATAATGTTCTTTTTCATAACCAAAGGATCCGGCCATTCCGCAACATCCTGAATCTATAGTTTCAACTTTGAAATTTGCCGGGAAACTTAAAATAATTTCGGCATAGGTATTGGAAGACAATGCTTTTTGATGGCAATGTCCGTGATAATGGACGATTTCTGATGTACTGGTGAATTTTGAAACATCAATATTATTCGCATTCATTTCATTCGCTAGAAATTCCTCAATCGTAAACACATATTTAGCTAAATTTTCAGCATTGGATTTCAACTCCGCATCAACAAGATTTGGGTATTCATCCCTGAACCCTAAAATGGCAGAAGGTTCAATTCCTACCAAAGGCATGTCTTTAGAAACCAAAGCACTGAAAGTGTTTACATTTTTTATGGCTATGCTTTTTGCTTGGTCTAAAAACCCTTTCGAGATATAGGCACGGGCACTTTCTGAATGTTTAGGCATCAACACTTTATAACCTAATTTATTTAGAAGTAAAATTGTTTTTTTACCGATTTCTACATCGTAATGATTGGTATATTCATCACAAAATAAATAAACACTTTTTGAATGATTTTCCTGTTGAACACCCGAAAACCATTTGCGTAAGGTTTTAGACTGTAAGTTAGGAAGCGAACGTTTTGGATGAACACCAATAAGGGACTTAAACAAAGTGCTTTTCCCTATAAAATTATAAATACCCGCAAACCGATGGGCAATTGAGTTGACTTTAGCATTGTGTGCGATAAGTTTACTTCGAACTGAAATCGGATTTGATTTTTGATATTGGTATAAAAATTCTGCTTTCAAACTTGACATATCAACATTGGAGGGACATTCGGATTTGCAGGCTTTACACGATACACATAGATCCATCGCTTCCTTAATTTCGGGATGATTAAAGGGATTCTCTTTGGTGTTTTGGGTTAAAAACTCCCTCAATACATTCGCACGACCCCGAGTAGAATCTTTCTCATCCATTGTAGCTCTATAGCTTGGACACATAGTCCCGCCAGCAAAACTCAACTTTCGACAATCACCAGATCCATTGCACTTTTCGACTGTATTTAAAATACCCCCTGTAGATTCAAAATTATACAGGGTTTCTACTTTTGGAATGGCTTGATCTACTTCATAACGCAGGGCTGTATCCATGGGAACGGCATTCACAATTTTACCTGGATTGAACAGTGCTAAAGGATCCCAAGTCGCTTTGATACGTTTTAGAAGTTGGTAATTTTCCTCCCCTAAAACTAAGGGAATAAATTCCGATCGTACTCGGCCATCGCCATGTTCTCCACTGAGCGCACCCTTGAAAGATTTGACCAATTTTGCAGAAGCCTCACTAATGGAACGAAACAATTCAACATCAGACGATGACTTTAGGTTTAATATCGGTCTAAGATGTAACTCCCCCGCACCAGCATGTGCATAATACACTGCTTTCTGATGGTAGGATTTCATAAGGGCTGTAAACGCTTCAATGTAAAGCGGTAAGTCTTCCAGAGCAACGGCGGTATCTTCTATGCAAGCGACGGCTTTAGCGTCTCCAGGAATATTCGCTAACAGTCCCAAGCCCGCTTTTCTCAAGTCCCATACCTTATTGCAATCCTCCCCTTCAACTAATTTATAGGCATAACCCAAATGTTCTGTTTTAAGGTTCGTTTCTATTTCGAATGCTTGTTGTTTAGCTTCCTCTAAACAATCCCCTCTAAACTCCACCATGAGGATCGCTTCCGGATCGCCTTCAACAAAAAATCGGTTTTTTTGCTGGGTAATATTATCTTTGGTACAATCCAAAATGGTTTTATCCATCAATTCACAAGCAGAAGGTGCTTGTTTCATGGCTACTAAGGTCGCTTGAAGACTTTCTGTTATGGAATTGAAATGCGCGTTTAAAACCACTTGAAATGGTTTTGGTAAGGGCACGATTTGAAGTTTTAGTTCTGTTGTAAAGGCCAAAGTTCCCTCGGATCCACAGAGAAGTTTTGAGAAATTAAACTCTCCAGCAGATTCTTCAAATACATTGGTGTGCATCAGTACGTCCACAGCATAGCCCGTATTACGCCGCGTAATAGACGCTTTCGGATAGCCTTTCTCAATCTGTTCGCGGATGACAGGATTATCAAGTTCTGAATAAATATGTTTATAAAGTGAGGCTTCTAAAGAAGTGCCTTTTGTTTTTGATATAAATTCTTCATTATTAAGATTGGAAAATTCAACAGCACTTCCATCACTTAATATAGCTTTAACTGCTAAGGTATGATCACGTGTGGATCCATACTCGATGGAAGTAGAACCACAAGAATTATTTCCAACCATCCCTCCCATCGTACAGCGATTGGCGGTGGATGTATTAGGTCCAAAAAAGAAACCATAGGGTTTCAAAAATGCATTCAACTCATCTCGAACCACACCAGGTTGTACCCGAACCCATTGTTCTTGGGTATTGATTTCTAAGATGTCGTTCATGTATTTGGACACATCCACTACGATTCCATCGCCCACACATTGACCGGCCAAAGAAGTTCCAGCGGCACGTGGAATAAGTGACAGTGCATTTGAATTCGCAAATTCAATCAAGCATTTGATATCGTCTGTTGTTTTTGGAATGGCAACTGCATAAGGCAGCTCTCTGTACACAGAGGCATCCGTAGCATACAAAGTTCTTACAAGATCACTGTCGTAAAGTTCTCCTGATAGCTGCTGTTTTAAAGATGTGAGATGTGCTTGCAATAAAAATAAATATAGAAAGTTTAAAGGTATGAAAAGGATGGGTTTAATTTAAAAAATAAATCACAAAAGTGACTTCAATAATTTTGGAACACTTATTGAACGCTTGTTTTTATATTTGATAGTTCACATTAAAGTTAACAATCAAATTAATATCTTTACAACTTAAGAAATGCGATCACGTTTTATGAATCGAAGTTTGATACTTTTACTGTTATTCACTGTAGCACAACAAGCCGTGTATTCCCAGCTAGATACCAATCAAGAAACATTTCGAATCAAAGCTTTAGCCTTAGAACGCAATCCGTTGTCCGATCAATTTCCTTTAACTCTCTCTCCCATAAAAGGGTTGACCGATAAAGGATTTAAAATCACCATGGGCATTAAGCCAATCGATGGCTTTGCAAAGAAAAAATATGGCATCACCCAAACACGTGATGTGGTGGACCCTACTTGGGAAGTTAAACAACAGTTTAATGAAAACCGTAAAAATGTATCAAAGTATGATCGCGATTATTATTTAGGCGATATTAAAACCAAATCCAAATACATCCGCATCCTCTGTCGAGATCATGAATACGAAGATGGTGATCGGATTAAATTAATGCTTAACAAAGCCATTATTCATCCGAATATTACCCTTCGTAATTCTGCCTATATTATTGATATCGAGTTAAAAGAAGGTTTAAATACCATTGAGTTCATCGCTCTCAACGAGGGAAGTTCCAGCCCTAACACCGCTCAATTAAAGGTTTATAATGAAAGTGACAACCTCATCAGTTCTGGAGAGTGGTTACTAACCACAGGACATAAGGCAAGTTTAATTGTATTGAGAGAGAGTTTTTAGTTTAAAAAATATCACATCAAATGCTCCAAATTCACTTCATTCGTAGATTTACTTTGAGATAGTGCCACATAACTTTGCACATTGCTTAAATCGGTTATAAGAGAGAGTTTGGTTAAAATAAATTGTTCGTAATCTTCTATATCTACCAACACTAATTTCAGTAAATAATCAAAATTACCAGACACACGGTGACACTCTACCACTTCGGGAAATCCATTAATAGTTTTGACAAATTTTTCTAAATAACTACGCGTGTGGTTTTTAAGAGTAACCCCAGCAAACACAGTCAATTTTAGCCCCAATTTTTTAGAGTTCAAAATCGCTGCATATTTACTGATAAAGCCCCTTTTTTCTAATTTTTTAATACGATCAAAAACAGGTGTGGTTGTCATTCCTAAGTGATCCGCAATGTTTTTTATAGTACGGTTACTGTTCTGTTGTAACAGACTTAATATTTCAATATCGGTTTTGTTTAGTTTTTCAAGCATCTAGAAAAAAATTATATTAATGGTTTTAAAATTATCCTAAAAAAGAATAAAACACTTTATTTAAACAAAAATACATATAAATATTCTTATTTAAAAACTCATATACTGATAAACAAATAAGTAAATTAAATTATTTTTAGCTTTGTTCTTATCAGTTATTTTAAATACAGTTTTTTTAATTTTAACCACTTACTATGCCTAGATATCATACATTAGGAAAAATCCCACCAAAGCGCCACACCATTTTTAAAGATACCAACGGAGATTTTTATTTTGAAGAATTGTTTGGTACCATTGGTTTTGACGGAATGTCAACGTTGATGTATCATACGCAACGTCCAACCCAAGTTAAGGCTATCTTAAAATCTTACGATGTCGCTCCAAAAATTGCGGTGTCTAAAAACATGAAATCCTTAAAACTTGACGGCTATCAAGTGGCGCCCGTAGATGATTTTTTAGAAAGCCGAAAATGTGTTTTAGTCAATAAGGATTGTCAAATTAGTTTAGCAGCACCTAAAGATTCCTTGAAAACTTATTTTTATAAAAACACCGATTCTGACGAAGTTCTATTTATTCATGAAGGCTCAGGAAAGCTGAGAACCAATTTGGGGAATATCGAATTTAAGTACGGGGATTACCTAGTGATTCCTAGAGGAATCATCTATCAAATTGAGTTTAAGGATGCGAACAACCGTTTATTCATCATTGAATCCAAGAGTCCCATTTACACTCCAAAACGCTATCGAAATTGGTTTGGACAACACCTAGAAGGCGCACCCTATTGCGAAAGAGATCTCCACCCACCTACTGAGCTTGAAACATTTAATGAAACAGGCGATTTTATAATCAAAGTAAAAAAACAAGATACCATACACGAATACGTCTATGCAGCCCACCCATTTAGCGTGGTTGGTTGGGATGGCTATAATTTCCCTTACAAGTTCTCTATTCATGATTTTGAACCCATTACAGGGATGATTCATCAGCCGCCACCCATTCATCAAACATTTGAAACCAACAGCTTTGTCATTTGTTCCTTTGTACCAAGATTGTATGACTACCACCCCAATTCGGTACCAGCACCCTATAATCATTCTAACATCGATTCTGATGAAGTCCTCTATTATGTTGATGGTGACTTTATGAGTAGAAATGATATTAACAAAGGTAGTATTACCCTACATCCTGCCGGAATACCACATGGTCCACACCCTGGAACCATGGAAAAAAGTATTGGTAAAAAAGAAACTTTTGAGCTCGCTGTAATGGTGGATACCTTTAGTCCATTGATGGTAACAGAGGAAGCTATGAAATTACAAAACGGAGATTATTATAAATCTTGGATTACAGAATAAAAACACAAAAAATTGACAGTTATGAGTCACATACAAAATGTAGAATATGGATTGGAAAAAATATTTGAAGACGCACAAGATTTTCTGCCATTATTAGGAACTGACTATGTAGAATTTATAGTAGGTAACGCAAAACAAGCAGCTCACTTTTACAAAACTGCATTTGGGTTTCAATCTTATGCCTATAAAGGATTGGAAACAGGGTCTAAAGATTTTGCATCTTATGTTGTAAAACAAGATAAAATAAGAATCGTCTTAACCACTCCACTTCATCAAGATTCATGGATGAATGAACATTTATCCAAACATGGAGATGGAGTCAAAGTGGTTGCTTTGTGGGTTGATGACGCTAAAAAATCGTGGGAAGAAACAACCAAAAGAGGGGCTATATCTTATATGGAACCAACGGTTGAAAAAGACGAACATGGCGAAATAGTGAGAGCAGGAATTTACACCTATGGCGAAACCGTTCACATATTTGTAGAAAGAAAAAACTACACAGGGGTGTTCTTACCAGGTTATGAAAAATGGGAATCCGAATACAATCCTGAGCCTATGGGTCTAAAGTTCATAGACCATATGGTTGGGAATGTTGGCTGGAATGAAATGGATGTCTGGGTGAAATATTACGAAGATGTGATGGGCTTTGTAAACTTTTTATCTTTTGACGACAAGCAAATTACAACAGAATATTCAGCTCTAATGAGTAAAGTCATGAGTAACGGAAACGGAAGAATTAAGTTTCCAATTAACGAACCTGCAGAAGGAAAAAAGAAATCTCAAATTGAGGAATACTTAGACTTTTACAACGGTCCTGGCGTGCAACATATTGCTGTTGCTTCAAATGATATTATTGATACAGTCGCAAAAATGAGAGCTAAGGGGGTTGAGTTTTTAAGCACTCCACCCGATGACTATTACAAATCTGTTCCAAAAAGACTGTCTGATCACAACCACGAATTAGTAGAAGATATTGAAAAATTAAAATCGCTTGGGATTATGATTGATGCAGATGAAGAAGGGTATTTATTACAAATATTCACAAAGCCTGTAGAAGATAGACCTACCTTATTTTTTGAAATTATTCAAAGAATGGGTGCTAGAGGGTTTGGTGCTGGAAACTTCAAAGCACTATTTGAAGCAATTGAAAGAGAACAAGAAAACAGAGGAACCCTTTAAATTGGATGTTTTAATGCCAACTATTAAAGACTATATAATAATATTGAACAGCGTCACTGAAAAGCTACCAAAACACCTTCATAAGTTTATTGTTCAGCAACCTTATGAAGATTATACAGCCCAAAATCAAGCCGTGTGGCGGTATGTAATGCGTTTGAACGTGAATGTCTTAAAACAGATTGCTCATAAAAGCTACCTCAGTGGTCTAAAAAAAACAGGAATAAATGAAGAAGATATCCCTAAAATGGAAGGGATGAATCGTATCCTTAAGGATATTGGATGGGCAGCCGTGGCCGTCGATGGATTTATTCCTCCCAATGCCTTTATGGAATTCCAAGCTTATAATGTACTTGTGATTTCATCAGAAATTAGAACTATTGATCATATCAATTATACCCCCGCACCCGATATCATTCATGAAGCAGCGGGTCATGCGCCAATCATTGCGAATCCTGAATATTCAGAATACTTAAGACGTTTAGGCGAAATTGGCTGCAAAGCTATCTCATCTCCCAAAGATGATGAAATGTATGAAGCCATCCGGCTTTTGTCCATTTTAAAAGAGAATCCAAACTCAACAAAAGCGGAAATTCTTGAAGCGACCAATGCTGTCAATGCACTGCAAGAAGACATGGGACCTCTTTCTGAAATGGCGAAAATTAGAAATCTCCATTGGTGGACAGTTGAGTATGGTCTGATTGGTACCCTCGATAACCCTAAATTATATGGTGCAGGTTTACTCTCTTCTATCGAAGAAAGTCAGTTGTGTTTAAAAGATGACGTCAAGAAAATCCCCTATTCTATCGAAGCAGCAGAAGTTAATTTTGACATTACAACGACTCAACCCCAATTATTTGTCATTCCTAACTTTGCAAGTCTTAGCTTTGTTTTAGAAAAATTTGCAAATACAATGGCAATACGAAAAGGTGGTTTAGAAGGATTGAAAAAATTGATTGTTTCCAAAAAACTGGGGACCATAGAATTAAGTACAGGGATTCAAGTGTCAGGAATATTTAACAAGTTTTTAGACACCAATAACACCTCTATTTACTTTCAAACCAATAGCCCAACAGCTTTGTCCGTAAAAGGAACTGAATTGATTGGACACGGCACCAAACACCACCCTAGTGGGTTTGGGAGCCCAGTCGGAAAATTAGAGGGAATTAATATTGCGATTGAAGATATGTCCCCAAAAGATCTGGAAGTCTATGGAATTGTAGAAGGAAAAACTACTAGCCTTACTTTTGAAGGAGGTATAAAAGTGAAAGGGAAAATTATCACAGGCAAAAGAGACCTTCAAGGTAAAATCATTTTAATTACATTTAAAAATTGTAAAGTCACTCATTTTGAGTCGGTCTTATTTGATCCGAGCTGGGGTGTCTATGATATGGCCATTGGGAAAAATATTTGCTCTGCATTTGCGGGTCCTGCAGATTCAAATTCTTTTCAAGATATATATACAATTTCGGACACTAAAACTGCCAAAATTACTTACACTGATTCCGAAAAACACTTGCATCAATTGTATGAAACGGTTAAAAATCATAGAATTCAAAATACAGCAGATTTTGATGCCTTAGCAGAAATATTTAAGGAAGTTCAAACCTCCTTTCCATCGGAGTGGTTAATCTTATTGGAATTGTATGAATTGGTTTACAACAAAGATTTATCTTTAATGAATGGAATTTATGAGCAGTTACTCAAATTGAAACAAAACAAACATTTTACCAAGCTAATCGCTGATGGCTTGGATTTAATTATTAAAAAATAACGTATGCAATCTTGGATTAAAATTAATCAAAATTCTGATTTTAGTATTTATAATTTACCTTTTGGTATTTTCTCTGAGTCCGATCATATCAAAAGAGTTGGTGTCGCTGTCGGTGAAACTGTTTTGGATCTATATGCCGCTTATGAACTCGGTATATTTAAAGATTTAAACTTTGACATCAGAGTTCTAGAATCTGACTGTTTAAATGACTTCATCGCCTTAGGGAAATCAACTACTGTCAAAGTAAGAGAATTGATTCAAGCTGAACTCTGCAATGAAAATTCCATATTAAAGTCGCATCCTTCCGTATTTATAAAACAAACCTCCGTACAAATGCATTTACCAGTAAAAGTAGGTGATTACACCGATTTTTATTCGAGCATCGAACACGCCACCAATATAGGTACCATGTTCAGAGATCCCGACAATGCATTGTTGCCCAACTGGAAACATTTACCTGTGGGTTATCACGGACGTGCTTCCTCTATCATTGTAAGTGGTGAAAACGTACACCGCCCAAAAGGACAAGTAATTTTAGCACCTGATACAGCCCCTGTTTTTCAAGCCTCTATGCGAGTCGATTTTGAATTAGAAATGGGTTTTATCATCGGAAAATCAACCAAGCTAGGTGATTCTGTTTCAACAGAAGCTGCTGATGCGTATATTTTTGGGAAAGTATTATTTAACGACTGGTCAGCACGAGATATTCAAAAATGGGAATACGTTCCCTTAGGTCCCTTTTTAGCGAAAAGTTTTGCATCTTCTATGTCACCATGGGTAGTGACTTTAGAAGCTTTAGAACCCTTTAAAATTGATGGACCTACACAAGAACCGACTGTTCTACCCTATTTGAATTTTGAAGGGTCTAAGAATTATGATATTAATTTAGAGGTATCCATTCAACCTGAAAATTGCATGGAAACCGTGGTAAGTCACTCTAATTTCAAGTATATGTATTGGAACATGAACCAACAATTGGCGCATCATACTATAAATGGCTGTAATTTGAACGTAGGTGATTTGATGGCTTCAGGCACCATCAGTGGCAAAAATCCCGACTCCTATGGCTCAATGCTCGAGTTGTCATGGGCAGGCTCAAAACCTGTTGAACTAAAAGAAGGTGGTACACGAAAATTTATTCAAGATAATGACACGGTTATTATGAGAGGACATTGTCAAAAAGGCCCCATCCGAGTGGGGTTTGGAGAAGTTAAATCAACACTTTTAAAAGCAATATAAAAAAATTAGCATGGCAAATATAAAATCATTTGACCCCGAATTATTAGAGACAAGAGAAGTTCATAGACTGCTCTCTTCTGCAATTGCTCCTAGACCGATAGCTTTTGCAAGCACCATAGACGCCAAGGGAAATGTAAACCTGAGTCCGTTTAGTTTCTTTAATGTGTTTAGCTCCAACCCACCTATATTAATTTTTTCACCAGCTAGACGCGTACGTGATAACACTACCAAACATACGCTTCAAAATGCGACAGAAACAAAAGAAGTAGTCATCAATACCGTTGATTTTTCGATAGTAGAACAAATGTCTGAAACGAGTAGAGAGTTTGACAAAGGTGTTAATGAATTTACAGAAACAGGCTTGACAGAAGTCCCGTCGGTTAAAGTAAAGCCACCAAGAGTTATGGAATCTCCCGTCTCCTTTGAATGTGTAGTTGAAAATATTGTTTCTCTAGGAGAACATGGAGGAGCTGGTCAATTGGTCATCGCCAAAGTAGTACACATCCATGTCAAATCGGAGTTCTTAGACGAAAACGGTCAAATTGATTCCGAAAAACTGGGTCTTGTCGCACGTTTAGGGGGCGATTGGTACACGCGTGTTACAAAAGAGAGTATGTTTAAGATTGAAAAACCGAAAGGTTAATTCTTAACAAATTCAATAACCTCACTATCATCAAATGTAAGTGTAAGTCTATTTCCATTCAAAACCAATGGTGCTGATTCGCCTTCTAAAACCAGGTTGTAGTTTGAACTTGATGACCCCATTGTGATTATAAAATCATAAGTTAATTCCAAGTCACAAGGTTCAGTTGCTGGGTCATCAGAATAATACTGAAAATAGGTTCCTGTATTATCACCTAAAATCACCATATAGGATTCTAAATCACAGCTGTTATGAGTTGGCTGTCCATCTTCTGTTATAGATGTCAATTGCCAATTACCATCAATTGATGTATTTGTATTGGAGTTATCGTCATCTTAAGAACATGCAAAAGAAAATGCTAAAAGTAAATAAAGTAATTTTTTCATTTTATTAAATTGGTTAGGTTTTAAATATTAAAATATTTTAAAATTACAAAAAATAATTTAAAACTACTTTCCAATACAAAAATTCGCAAAGATATTCCCTAACAAATCGTCAGAAGTAATTTCACCTGTAATCTCACCAAAATGATACAGTGCCTGACGGATGTCAATCGCTAATAAATCTCCAGAGAGTTTGGCGTCCATCCCCTGCTGCACTTTTTGAACATCAGCCAGTGCCTTTAAAAGAGAATCATAATGTCTGGAGTTGGTAATAATCGTATCGTTGTTACGCAAAGCACCAGTATTAACAAATTCCAGTAACTTCGACTTTAAGCTTTCTATACCTAACCCACTTTTAGCAGAAGTAAAAAGCGTATGTGGATACACAAAAGAGGTTTCAATGAGTTCTTGATTGGCTTCATCCATTTTATTGGCTATGACGATTAATTGTTTGTCTGGGTACTGTTCTTGAATTTTACGAATATCAGTATTAAAAAGTACGATGGTTTCCGAACTTACTTTTGAGGCATCTAACAAATACAATACCACTTGAGATTGCGTGATTTTTTCAAATGTTTTTTTGATGCCAATACTTTCAATGGTATCGTCGGTAGTGCGAATCCCAGCAGTATCGATAAATCGAAACTTGATTCCTTCAATGGTAATTTCATCTTCAATCGCATCACGGGTCGTTCCAGCAATGTCACTGACAATGGCTTTGTCTTCGTTTAGAAGCGCATTTAAAAGGGTAGATTTCCCAACATTTGGCGCACCAATAATGGAAATAGGAATTCCGTTTTTGATCACATTTCCTGTTGAAAATGAATCGATCAAATGTTTTAAAACCTTAATAATTCGTGCCAATAAATCTTCAAATTGTTTTCGATCTGCAAACTCTACATCTTCTTCAGAAAAGTCGAGTTCTAATTCGATCAAGGAAGCAAAGTTCAGCAATTCATCTCGAAGGACTTTGATCTCGTTGCTAAAGCCACCTCGCATCTGTTGCATAGCAATTTGGTGAGACGCTTTGTTATCACTGGCAATTAAATCGGCAACGGCCTCGGCTTGACTTAAATCGAGTTTGGCATTGAGAAAGGCCCTAAGGGTAAATTCTCCTGGATTTGCAATACGAGCTCCATTACGAACAAATAATTGAATGATTTCTTGTTGTATATAAGAACTTCCATGGCATGATATTTCCACCACATCTTCTCCTGTATAAGATTTTGGATTTTTAAAAACAGATACCAAAACTTCGTCTAGAATTCGAGAATCCTCCACGATATGTCCTAAATGAATGGTATGTGTTTTTTGAGATGCCAATTTTTTGGCATGTATCGATTTGAAAAACGCATCTACTATTGCAATCGCTTCAGGACCTGAAAGTCGAATAATCGCAATTGCGCCTGCACCTGAAGGAGTGGCTAAAGCAATAATAGTGTCGTTTTGATACAATGGATTCGTTTTTTACAAAAGTATTAATATTAGTTCAAATGGGAGAAGTAATATTTTTAATTTATTTTTGTGTTTAATAAAAATTTCAACAGATGAAAACTCAAATCATTTCTATCCTTGTTATTACACTCTTGTATAGTTGTAAACCTTCAACCTCAAAATCTGATGTTGATTATGAAATAATTGTTAAAGCTGAAGGCGTTTATGATGGTTTAAGGGCTTATTTAATAAAGACTGAAAACGGGAGAAACAGACAAGCCACTGATACTGCGATTGTTTTTAATGGAGCGTTTCGTTTTAAAGGACAAATAAACGGAGCTGAAATGCGTGCTTTGACCATTGATGGTGTGAGAGGGCAAACCTCTGTTTTTGTAGAACCCGGTGAAATTAATATAGAAATTTATAAAGACAGCATTCATAAATCCAAAGTTGAAGGCACTTATAACAATGAAGTTTTTAATGATTATAAGAATAAATACCAACAAAAATTAGACGCGATTGAGGCTGTAAAGGTTGCCTTTTTTAGCCCTGAGAACGATTCAGAAGACTTATCAAAACTTCAAAAGAAAGGAGATTCTTTAAGAACCCAATTGAAAAATTTTGGCTATGAATTTATTGAAGAAAATAACGACTCTGATTTTTCTTTGTTTATATTGGAAGGTCTTACTGGACAAAAGGGGTTTGATTTAGAATTGGCAACCAAAGCCTATAAAAACATCGACGATTCTATCAAAACTAAGAACGAAATAAATCAACATATATCAGATCGTATTAAACAAAAAATTGAAAGCAATCCAAATAAAGCGAAAATTAAGATTGGCATGAAAGCGCCTGACTTTACTGCGCCTGATCCTGAGGGAAAACCAATCACATTAAGTAATATTAAAGGGAAGGTGACTATTGTCGATTTCTGGGCGTCCTGGTGTAAGCCCTGCCGAATTGAAAATCCGAATTTGGTGAAATTGTATGATAAATACCACTCAAAAGGATTAGAAATCATCAGTGTTTCTCTAGAACGTGGCAATCAGAAAGCATTTTGGATTGAGGCCATAAAAAAGGATCAACTCAGCTGGTATAACGTTTCTAATTTAAAGTTCTGGCAAGACCCTATTGCACAAGCCTACAGTGTGAATTCGATTCCTGCGACTTTTATTTTGGATGAAAATGGAATCCTCATCGCCGAACGCTTAAGAGGTGCTGAATTGGAAGCCAAAATTAAGAGTTTGTTGGAGTAATTAAAAAAACTAAATTTTGTTGTTTTTATGCATCACAAACAAAATCACAATTGGAACTGCGAGGACAATGACCATCCATAAATGCGAATCTAAAACTTGAGGGGCAATCAATAATGTTAACACATACCCTCCAATGGCACCACCAAAATGTGCATCATGTCCAATATTACCAATCCGTGATTTCATCCCATAGATAGAATACAGCATATACCCGACCCCCACTACATAGGAAGGTATGGGAATAGGAATAAAATACAGGTATAATTCCATTCCAGGGTATAGTAAAATAGCAGCGTATAAGATGCCTGTTGCAGCACCACTCGCACCAACTGCAGAATAGTAAGGTTCATTTTTATGAAAGTAATAAGATAGTAGATTCCCAAAAATTAAACTTCCAAAATAAATCAAAAAGAAATAAAACGGCCCTACACTATTGATGACTATATCTCCAAAAATATAAAGTGCAAACATATTAAATAACAGATGCTGCAAATCCACATGCAGAAATCCAGAAACCAACATACGAAGTTGTTCTCCGCGTTTGACACCCCCTACATTAAACTTATAGGTTTCAAAAAAAGAACGATCTTTAAAACCCTTCAAAGAGCAAAGGACGTTGAGGGCTATAATAATCAGGGTAAAAATTGAAATGTTCATAAGGATATATTAAATAAACTATATATTTGCGATTGTAAATTTAATCTTTTTAAATGCAATTACTAGCGTACATTTTAATTTACCCAATTTTGTGGTTTCTTTCTATACTTCCGTTTCGATTGCTATATGCCGTTTCTGACCTTTTATATATCTTAATGTACCATGTTTTTAGATACAGAAAACTAACGGTTAAAGAAAATCTTAGACTAGTGTTTCCAGAAAAGTCAGATTTAGAAATTAAAATGATCACCAAAAAATTCTTTCATCATTTTTGTGATATGATTCTAGAATCTATCAAGTCGATGAATATTTCTTTGAAATCTATGAAGGCGCGTTATACCTTTAAAAATTTGGATATCATCAAAGATTTTGAAAAACAAAATAAAAGTATCATTCTTATGTGCGCGCATTATGGCAGTTGGGAATGGATTTTTATCCTTCAAACCTATACGAGTCATCGTGGCTATGGTATCTACAAACGGCTACAGAACAAATATTTTGACCGATTAATTAAGTCCATTAGAGCTCGTTACAACAGTTATTTAATTACTACTAAAGAAACATTTTCTGTTTTAGAAGAAGCCAAAAAAAATGGCATTTTGTCTATGAATGGATTTGCTTCCGATCAGTCCCCAAAAAAAGACAAAGCCCGTCACTGGAATGAATTTATGGGAATTAGAGTTCCCGTACATACAGGTGCAGAAATGCTAGCCAAAAAACTAGATATGCCAATTGTTTTTTTTGCTGTAGAACGTAAAAAAAGAGGATACTATGAGGCCACATTTCAAACCTTAGCAGAAAATCCTACAGATTTTAAGGATTATGAAATCACTGATAAATTTCTAAAACTTGTAGAAAAACAAATCCATGAAGCACCCGAATATTACCTTTGGACCCACAAACGTTGGAAGCATCGCGAACTTTAAATTCCTGCTATACCCTTTATTTCAACTATAATTTTATCGGCTAAAACATCTGCTTTCTCTTGAGAAGTTGCTTCTGTATAGATACGGATAATTGGCTCGGTATTACTCTTTCTTAGGTGAACCCACTCTGTTGGAAAATCGATTTTGACACCATCAATAGTAGAAATCTGTTCGTGCGCATATTTGGCTTCCATGGCATCTAAAATAGCATCGACATCAATGGAAGGGTTTAAGTCAATTTTTTTCTTGCTCATAAAATAAGAAGGATAGCTGGCTCTCAAAGCACTCACCGCAATTTTTCGTTCTGCTAACAAGCTCAAAAACAAGGCCACCCCTACTAAGGCATCACGTCCATAATGCGATTCAGGAAAAATTATACCTCCGTTGCCCTCACCGCCAATAACTGCATTGGTTGCTTTCATAGCGTTGACCACATTGACTTCTCCAACTGGGCTTGCAGTATAAGTTCCACCGTGTTTTTCGGTCACATCTCTTAACGCTCTTGTGGAACTGAGGTTACTTACTGTATTTCCTGGACGTTGACTCAAAACATAATCAGCACAAGCAACTAAAGTATATTCTTCTCCAAACATGACTCCCTTTTCATCCATGAAAGCCAAGCGATCCACATCGGGATCAACCGCAATTCCGAAATCGGCATGAGATGATACTACCTTTTCAGATAAATCTGTTAAATGCTGTTTTAGTGGTTCTGGGTTGTGCGGAAATTGTCCGTTAGGCTCGCAATGTATTTTGATAGCCTCAACGCCTAAACGTTCTAATAGAAGCGGAATGGCAATTCCACCAGTAGAATTCACGGCATCTATCACAACCTTAAATTTACAATCAGTAATGGCTTTTACGTTTACGAATTCTAAATCCAGTACTTCATCGATGTGAATGTCAAAGTAAGCTTGATTTTCAGTAATGATACCCAAGTCATCCACATCTGCAAATTCCATAGCATCTGCCGCAGCGATATCTAAAACACGTTGGCTGTGTTCTGCATTTAAAAATTCGCCATTATGGTCTAAAAGTTTTAGAGCATTCCATTGTTTTGGGTTATGACTCGCCGTCAAGATAATACCGCCATCGGCATGTTCTAAAGGCACTGCAATTTCAACGGTTGGTGTGGTTGATAGGTCTAAATCAATCACATCAATTCCTAAACCTACCAGTGTATTCATGACTAAATTTTGAATCATAGCTCCAGAAATTCGGGCATCTCTTCCAACCACCACACGGTAATTTTCTTTAGAGCGTTGGGCTTTGATCCATATGCCATAAGCCGCAGCAAATTTTACTGTATCTATAGGGGTTAAATTATCTCCGACAGTACCACCGATGGTACCACGAATTCCTGAAATTGATTTGATGAGTGTCATGTAAAAAATAAGTTTCAACAAATATAAGACTTCAAATCAATTATATTAAAATGTATTCATAATTTCGCTCTATGAATTATTTGGCTCATATTTTACTTTCTGGAACTAATCCCGATGTCATAATTGGAAACTTTATAGCCGATAGTATTAAAGGTTCTAAATACAACTCCTACCCTGTTGAAATCCAAAAAGGAATCTTATTACATCGACAAATTGATACCATAACAGATGCCCATCCCGCTTTTAGAAAAAGTACCAAACGGCTTCACAAAAATTACGGGCATTATTCAGGAATTATTGTAGATATCTTTTATGACCATTTTTTAGCTAAAAATTGGTCGGATTATTCTGACATTCCCTTAGACGCTTATATTCAAACATTTTATAAATTATTAAGAGATAATTTTGATATACTTCCCGCTAACATTCAAAAAATGGCGCCCGTTATGATCGAAGGCAATTGGCTCTTAATTTATGCAGAACTAGAAGGTATTGACCGGGTTTTAGCAGGAATGAATCGACGCACAAAAAACAGATCAGGGATGGACAAAGCAGGACAGGAATTAAAAGAATTTTACACCCTCTTTGAAGCCGATTTTAAATTGGTGATGAAAGACCTACAAACCCTCAGTGATAATTTTTTAGTGGATTAAAATCTTAACTAATATAATTCCAGATATTCTTGTATTTCCCCATTTTGATATAGGTTTGCGCAATGGGTTGATGCTTTGGATCGATTAATTTAGGGTCGGCAACCAACACCTTTTTAGCCCAGTGCCGGGCTAAAGACAAGATGTCTTTATCCTTTACAATATTGGCGATTTTCATTTCCAAAACGCCACTTTGTTGAGTGCCCATCATATCCCCTGGTCCTCGGAGTCGTAAGTCCACTTCCGCAATTTCAAATCCATCACTAGAATTAACCATGGTTTTCATACGGGTTTTACTATTATCTCCTAGTTTAGAGCCTGTCATTAAAATACAATAACTCTGCTCACTTCCACGTCCTACACGCCCTCTTAACTGGTGGAGTTGCGACAGTCCAAAACGCTCCGCACTTTCAATTATCATGACGGAGGCATTGGGTACATTCACCCCTACTTCAATCACAGTTGTGGCAACCATGATCTGCGTTTCTCCTTTGACAAAGCGTTGCATCTCAAATTCTTTATCGGCGGGTTTCATTTGCCCATGTACGATGGATACTTGATATTTAGGTGTTGGAAAATCCCGCACAATACCTTCATATCCATCCATTAAATCCTTAAAATCCAAGGTTTCACTTTCGTTAATCAGTGGATATACAATATAAACTTGACGGCCTTTTGCAATTTCATCTCTAATAAACCCAAGTACTTTCAGTCGATTGCTGTCAAAACGATGCACCGTTTTAATCGGTTTTCTACCAGCTGGCAGCTCATCAATCACAGAAATATCTAAATCGCCATACACAGACATTGCTAAGGTTCTTGGGATGGGCGTAGCGGTCATCACTAACACATGAGGGGGTGATATGTTTTTCTTCCACAGCTTACTGCGTTGCGCGACCCCAAAACGGTGTTGCTCGTCAATGATTGCCAAGCCAAGATTCTTAAACTTGACCTTATCTTCTAAAAGCGCATGTGTCCCAATAATGATCTGTAATTCCCCCGATTCTAATTGTTCGTGAATGATGCGTCGAGCCGATGTTTTACTAGATCCAGTTAACAAACCAATCTTAACGCCAATTAAATCACAAAAGGGTTTCAAACCGTTGTAATGCTGAAACGATAAAATTTCTGTAGGTGCCATCAGTGTCGCTTGAAAATCATTATCAATCGCGATGAGCATGGACATCAAGGCAACAATGGTTTTTCCTGAGCCCACATCTCCCTGTAACAAGCGGTTCATTTGGGCGTTACTTCCCATATCAATCCGAATTTCTTTCAATACACGTTTTTGAGCATTGGTCAGTTCGAATGGCAAATGCTCCTTATAAAATGTATTAAAATAAGATCCTACGGTTTCAAATCGATAGCCTTTTATTTTAGTTTTATGAATAATGTTTTTAAGAATGAGCTGAAGTTGAATGTAAAATAATTCTTCAAATTTTAATCGAAATTGAGACAGGCTCAATAATTTTTGAGTTTTTGGAAAATGAATATTTAAAAAAGCATCGCTCTTAGAGATCAATTTTTGATGCTCTAAAATTTCTATTGAAAGCGATTCTTCAAAACGCCCATTCAACTGCAGGAACAATTGTTCCATGATCTTGCAAATCACACGGTTCGAAATGCCTCGGTTGGCTAATTTTTCTGTGGAAGGATATATGGGTTGAATCGCTTTTGAAAGACTTTTGTCATAATCTGTTTTGAGTTCAGTGTCAGGATGCGGCATGCTAAAGATGCCATTAAATAAATTAATTTTTCCAAAAATCACATAATCTGTATGGGTTTTTAGGTGCTCACGAATCCATTTGTGACCTCTAAACCAAACCAACTCTAAATACCCCGTTTCATCTCTAAAGGTTGCCACAAGTCGTTTTCCACGCTTTTGGGCAATTTCTTTAAATCCTGTAATCTGACCCACAATTTGAACTTCAGCATTGGTAGGTTGTAATTCTGATACCTTATAAAATCGCGTGCGGTCAATATAACGATTTGGAAATAAATTAATCAGATCTTGATAGGTGTGAATACCTAATTCTTTACGCAATACTTCGGCACGCCCAGGCCCTACACCTTTGAGATAATCTATGGGAGTTTGAAGTAATGTGTTCTGCATCAATCCACGTTAATAGGTTAATAAATTACTCACTTCATTTTTTAAATATGCCAAGGCAGCGTTGCTGGGCGACGGCGTATCCATCGATTTTGTGAGGACTAATTCTCGGAATTTATCAGCGGATTCGGTACTGTTTGAAATATCACAATTTCTAATAAATTGAATAGTGGTGTTTTTAGCAGTTAAAATGATGTTCCAACATTCTTCACTTAAATAAATTTGTTGTGCTAAATTATGCTCAAATTCTTGTTCGATATTTTGAATGAGCAATTGCTCATAATCTTGTTTTTGTTGAGAAATTGGCTGGATTCTAATCAGTAAATTATTGGGAGCCATGCGTTCCAAGAACAAAGCCAAACGTTCATAAGCTTGAAGTTTGACTGGAAGTACCTCCTTTTGAAGCGATTTGTGAAGAATGTAGTGGCGTCTTTTACTTTCGTTGTTGGTGTATTCTTTAAAAAATAAATACGCAATCGCCCCTGTTATAAGAGCAGGAATACAATACATGGTAAGGCTATATAACTCAATTTCCATTTAAATGTTTGATATGATGATTAATAAACGCCAAGTTAATAATTTCTTATGTAAAAAAGTTAATATTTATGGATTCAAACGCTTTTAGTAACTTCCCCATAATTGTTTATAATTTATAGCACGAACTTTTATAAATACGAATAACATTCCTTAATTTCACATCTTAGAAAAAACTAAATTTGAAACAATATTTAAGTCAACTTAACGAGGCGCAATTAGCTCCCACCCTTCAAAAAGAAGGTCCAATGATTATCATCGCGGGTGCAGGTTCTGGAAAAACTAGAGTCCTCACCTATCGCATTGCTTATCTGATGAGCGAAGGTGTGGATCCTTTTAATATCTTGTCCCTCACTTTTACCAACAAAGCGGCACGAGAAATGAAAACGCGAATCGCTTCGATTGTGGGAGATAGCGAAGCCAAAAACTTATGGATGGGAACCTTTCACTCTGTATTCGCAAAAATTTTACGGATTGAAGCCGATAAATTGGGGTATCCTTCCAACTTCACCATTTATGATACTCAAGACTCACAACGCTTAATTTCTTCAATTATTAAAGAAAAGAAGTTAGATAAAGATATCTATAAATACAAACAAGTTCAATCTCGTATTTCATCTTACAAAAATAGTTTAATTACGGTGAAGGCGTATTTTCAAAACCCTGAACTCAAGGAATCTGATGTGATGGCAAAGCGTCCAGAAATGGGAGAGATTTACAAAGAATATGTATCTCGTTGCTTCAAAGCTGGCGCGATGGATTTTGATGACCTATTACTAAAGACTAACGAGTTAATTACACGTTTTCCCGAAATTTTGGCAAAATATCAAGATCGATTTCGCTATATTTTAGTGGATGAGTACCAAGATACAAACCACTCTCAATATTTAATTGTGAGAGCACTTTCGGACCGTTTTCAAAACATTTGTGTGGTTGGGGATGATGCCCAAAGTATTTATGCATTTCGAGGGGCGAACATCAATAATATTTTAAATTTTCAAAAAGATTATGACAACGTAAAAATGTTTCGATTGGAACAGAATTACCGTTCGACTAAAAATATTGTAAATGCTGCCAATTCTATAATTGAAAAAAACCAAACCAAGCTAGAAAAAGTCGTTTGGACTGCCAATGAAGAAGGACCTAAAATTATTGTCAATCGTTCATTAACAGATGGTGATGAAGGGAGATATATTGCCAGTACCATCTTTGAAAACAAGATGCAAAACCAAGCTAAAAATGGTGATTTTGCAGTATTGTATCGTACCAATGCACAATCGCGATCGATTGAAGATGCCTTGAGAAAACGAGGCTTGGAATATCGGATTTACGGCGGTTTATCATTTTACCAACGAAAAGAAATAAAAGACGTCCTCTCCTATTTAAGGATCATCATCAACCCTTTAGATGAGGAAGCTTTAAAACGAATCATTAATTTTCCAGGACGGGGTATTGGACAGACAACAATTGACCGTTTGATCGTTTCTGCCAACGAACATGATAAGTCTATTTTTGAAATCTTAAAACACCTTCATGAGTTACCCATAAACATCAATGCTGGCACAAAGACCAAACTACAAAACTTTACAACAATGATTGAAAGTTTTAAAGTAATGAGTCAAACGTCGAATGCCTTTGATTTGGCGGAACATGTGTGTAAAGTCAGTGGATTGATTCAGGAGTTTAAAAAAGATGGAACTCCCGAAGGCATTTCTCGAATGGAAAACATTGAGGAATTGCTCAATGGTATCAAAGATTTTGTGGAAGGACAACAAGAACTGGCGGACTCTACGGGGTCGATCGCAGAGTTTTTAGAAGATGTCGCTTTGGCTACAGACTTGGATAATGAAGAAGGAGAAGATAGTGATAAAGTAGCACTGATGACCATTCATTTAGCGAAAGGATTGGAATTTCCTTATGTATACATTGTTGGTTTAGAAGAAGATTTATTTCCAAGTGCTATGAGCATGAGTACGCGACAAGAATTGGAAGAAGAAAGGCGTTTATTTTATGTAGCCTTAACCCGAGCAGAAAAACAGGCCTACTTAACTTATGCCCTTTCGCGTTACCGTTGGGGAAAACTCGTAGATTCAGAACCGAGTCGATTTATAGAAGAAATTGACGAACAGTATTTGGAGATTGTCACCCCAAAAGAAGAACGCCGTTTCAATCCAATGTTGAGTGCTGATATTTTTGGAGATGTGGATCCTAATACAGTGCGTTACAAGAAGCCAGCTTATATGAAAGCGAAGCCAAAAACCCCTGAAAAATTTAAAATTTCAACTCCCAAAAACTTAAAGAAAGTAAGCGAAACAAAATCAAATACAAATTTATTTGACAATAAGTTAATTGTAGGCGATGTTGTGAATCATCAGCGGTTTGGAAAAGGGAATGTTTTAAGTATTGAAGGAAAAGCGGCTGATTTAAAAGCTGAAATTAAATTTGAAACTGGAGGGGTAAAAAAGTTATTGCTTCGCTTTGCTAAACTTGAGATTATTTCCTAAATATACTAATTTTCATGGCAGAATTTCTCAAAATATATCCTGAAAACCCAAGCCCTAAAGCCATTGAAAAAGTGGTTAAAATACTTAAAGAGGGTGGGTTAATTATCTATCCAACAGACACAGTATATGGATTGGGTTGTGACATTACTAATGTTAAGGCGTTGGAACGTATTGCAAAAATTAAAGGAGTTAAATTGGAGCGATCTAACTTTTCATTTATATGTCATGACTTGAGTAATTTGAGTGATTATGTCACACAAATTGAGACACCTATATTTAAACTTTTGAAACGAGTGCTTCCAGGACCTTACACTTTTATTCTACCTGGAGCGAATACCTTACCACATCCCTTTAAGAAAAAGAAAACTGTTGGAATTCGAATTCCAGACAATCCAATAGCATTGGGAATAGTAGAGGCATTAGGTAATCCAATTGTTTCTACTTCCATTCATGATGAAGATGAGATTCTTGAGTATACCACAGATCCAGAGTTGATCTATGAAAAATGGGGTTCAAAAGTTGATCTGGTAATTGATGGAGGTTATGGAGGCAATCAACCTTCCACTGTCATTGAGGTAAAGGGTTCTGAAATTACTATTGTTAGACAAGGAAAAGGTGAGGTAGATATATTGTAATGACCATTATTAAAGCGAGTACAGAGAGAAACATATGAGCAAATTCGATGAATTTATAGAAGTAAAAGGCGCTAGAGTCCACAATTTAAAAAATATTGATGTAAAGATTCCTAGAGATCAGTTAGTAGTAATTACAGGGCTTTCAGGCAGTGGGAAATCCTCACTAGCATTTGACACAATTTATGCGGAGGGACAACGTCGATATATAGAAACGTTTTCAGCCTACGCTCGACAGTTTTTAGGGAGTTTAGAACGTCCCGATGTTGATAAAATTGATGGACTGTCCCCTGTTATCGCAATTGAACAAAAAACTACAAGTAAATCCCCAAGATCTACCGTTGGAACCATTACAGAAATTTATGACTTTTTAAGACTCTTATTTGCTAGAGGTGCGGATGCTTATAGTTATAATACAAATGAAAAAATGGTAAGTTATAACGATGAGCAAATCAAAGACCTGATAATTGAATCTTTTGATGGTCAACGCATCTCCATTTTATCGCCTGTCATCCGTTCTCGAAAAGGTCACTACAGAGAATTGTTTGATCAGATTGGAAAACAAGGCTTCGTAAAAGTAAGAACCGATGGTGTGATTGTCGATATCTCCAAAGGAATGATGCTAGATCGTTATAAAATGCATGATATTGAAATTGTGATTGACCGTCTTAAAATTGACGAAACGACACAATCCAAAAGCAGATTGGTCGAGAGTATTAATACAGCTATGTATCACGGAGAAAATGTGCTAATGATCATTGATGAAGACACAAAAGAAATGCGCTATTTCAGTAGAGATTTAATGTGTCCTTCATCTGGTATTTCTTATCCAAATCCAGAGCCAAATAACTTCTCATTCAACTCTCCTAAAGGTGCATGCCCCAATTGTAACGGTATTGGATCGCTATATAAAGTGAACGAAAGTAAAATTATTCCTGATAAGAGTCTGTCTATTAAAAACGGAGGACTTGCACCTCAAGGTGCTCAAAAAGATTCGTGGATGTTTAAACAGTTAGTACTTATCGGACGACGTTTTGATTTTAAACTTTCGGATCCGATTTCAGATATTCCTAAGGAAGCATTACAAATTATTTTATATGGTGGAAAAGATGATTTTTCAGTGGATAGTAAAACCTTAGGGGTTTCTAGAAATTATAATATTAATTTTGAAGGCATCGCTAATTTTATTGAAAGTCAATACAAAAACGCCGATTCTACGTCCATCCAACGCTGGGCAAAAAGCTATATGGATAACATTAAGTGTCCTGCTTGTAAAGGCTCAAGACTGAAAAAAGAATCCTTATACTTCAAAATTAACTCTAAAAATATCGCCGAACTTTCAGAAATGGATGTGGTAGATTTAGCAGATTGGTTTAGAGAATTACCAAATCATCTTTCTAAGAATCAAGAGATCATTTCAAAAGAAATTATCAAAGAGATTTCGACACGCTTGCAATTTCTTTTAGATGTTGGGTTGGACTATTTATCAATCAACAGAAGCTCTAAATCTCTATCAGGTGGCGAAGCACAACGGATTCGTTTGGCAACACAAATAGGTTCACAATTAGTGGGTGTTTTGTATATATTGGATGAACCAAGCATTGGATTACACCAGCGAGATAATGAAAAACTAATTAAATCTCTAATTGCTTTAAGAGATGTAGGCAATTCAGTTATTGTGGTTGAACACGATAAAGACATGATTGAGCAAGCTGACCATGTGATCGACATCGGTCCCAAGGCTGGGAAGCATGGCGGAGAGATTATCAGTCAAGGGACACCAAAAGACATTCTGAACAGTCGTACCATGACAGCGGATTATTTGAGTGGTGTTAAAAAAATTGAAGTTCCAAAAAAACGTCGTGAAGGAAATGGAAAGTTTTTGGAACTCAAAGGATGTACAGGAAATAACCTAAAAGATGTATCTATAAAACTACCCTTAGGTAAAATGATAGGAATTACCGGGGTGTCTGGAAGTGGAAAATCTACCTTGATAAATCATACATTATACCCTATTTTAAACAACCATTATTTTAATGGGGTAATGGAACCAATGCCCTATAAATCTTTAAAAGGCTTAGAGCATTTAGATAAAGTGATTGATATAAATCAATCCCCTATCGGACGAACGCCCAGAAGTAACCCAGCTACCTATACAGGAGTTTTTGGGGAAATTAGAGCTTTATTTGCAAAAATTCCTGAAGCAATGATTCGAGGATATAAATTGGGACGCTTTAGTTTTAATGTGGTTGGTGGTCGCTGTGAAACTTGTAAAGGGGGTGGCTTACGAGTCATTGAAATGAACTTTTTACCAGATGTGTATGTCGAATGTGAATCCTGTCAGGGAAAACGTTTTAACAGAGAAACTTTAGAGATTAGATATAAAGGAAAATCAATCAGTGATGTTCTAAATATGACCATTGATGAAGCAGTTGATTTCTTTGAACTAATTCCAAAAATCTATCGAAAATTAAAAACCATTAAGGACGTTGGTTTGGGTTATATTACTCTTGGACAACAAAGCACCACGCTTTCTGGCGGTGAAGCCCAACGGATTAAATTAGCATCGGAATTGAGTAAACGTGATACTGGGAATACTATTTACATACTAGACGAACCTACAACAGGGCTTCATTTTGAAGATATTCGAGTGTTGATGGATGTACTTAACAAATTAGTTGATAAAGGAAATACGGTAATTATCATAGAACACAATTTAGATGTAATTAAAACAGTCGATCATATAATAGACATTGGTCCTGAGGGTGGTAAAGGTGGAGGTACAGTTATGGTAAAAGGAACTCCAGAAGTTGTTATTAAAAACAAATCTAGCCATACCGCTAAGTTTTTAAAAAAAGAATTACATTAGTAGGCATCAATAATATTGAAATATGACACCAGAACAGAAACACAAAGGATGGAATGAGATAAAGACAAATGACTCATGGGCTATATTTAAAATCATGGGAGAATTTGTAAATGGGTTTGAAAAGATGAGTAAAATTGGCCCTTGTGTCTCTATTTTTGGTTCTGCTCGAACAACAAAAGAAGATACATATTATAAGCTATCTACAGAAATTGCAGCTGCGATTGTGGACGCCGGCTACGGAGTGATTACTGGTGGTGGTCCTGGCATTATGGAAGCAGGAAACAAGGGAGCACATTTGGCGGGTGGAACTTCTGTGGGACTTAATATAGAGCTTCCATTTGAACAACATAACAATCCGTATATCGATCGCGATAAGAGTTTGGATTTTGACTATTTTTTTGTTAGAAAAGTGATGTTTGTCAAATATTCTCAAGGAATTGTAGTGATGCCTGGCGGATTTGGAACACTCGATGAATTGTTTGAAGCCATTACGTTAATTCAAACTAAAAAAATTGAAAAATTCCCTGTTATTCTTGTAGGTTCTACTTTTTGGAGTGGCTTGTTGGATTGGATTAAAGCAACCTTGTTAAATCGCTTTGAAACCATCAGTGCAAAAGATCTTGACTTGATACACGTTGTTGATACTTCTGATGAAGTCATCTCAATTCTTAATGATTTTTATAACGAATATCAGTTAAGCCCTAATTTTTAAAATTCCAAAACTATTTTTTTGACTTTAAAACCGTTACTAAAGTACCTTTTAACGCTTATTTTATATATAAGTGTTTCCTTTTTATATGGACAAAATGCCATGAAAATAGAGGGTGTTTTAGATGTAGATTTGAATACAATAACAATTAAACAACGCATCGATTATCAAAACACTTCTGAAAATAGTTTAAAAGAGTTATATTTTAATGACTGGACTTCTAGTTATAGTAGTCCTACAACTCCTCTTTCTAATCGCTATGTAGAAGAGTTCAACAATGCCCTTTTAGATGTTAAACCTAAAGATCGTGGTTTGACACAAATCAACACAATTAAAAATTCCCTTGGCGATACTGTTGATTATAAGTACTTAAAAAATCATCCAGATATTTTTAAAGTAATACTTAAAAATGAATTGTTACCAAACACCGCTGTATCACTATATTTTGAATATACTCTTCAAATTCAAAGCGATCGATTTACAGGGTATGGAGTAACTAAAGATGGAGATTTCAATTTAAAACAATGGTACATCTCACCCACAGTCTATGAAAATTCAGAATGGAAATTGTATAGCAATAAAAATATTCAGGACTACTACACCTCACGATCAAATATCGATTTAAGTATTGAGGTTCCTAAATCATATGATGTTGTATCCGAGTTAAGCCCTAAATCTATTCAAGAAGATCAACAAAAAAACACTTATCACTTTACAGGAACCCAACGCATAGACAGTCGCCTTTATATTTCCAAAACACCCTTTTTAAAAATAAACGTTCACAACTTAAATATCATTACCGATAGAAAACAAAAAGACATAAGTTCGTTAGAGCAACTAGATATATTTAGAAAGGTAGTTGGTTTTTTAGATTCTAAGCTTGCGAAGCATCCCCATGGAAATCTTTTAATTACAGAAACAGACTTAAACAATTATCCTATTTATGGCTTAAACATTATACCTGATTTTTTAGCTCCCTTTTCGAAACAATTCAAATACGAATTGAACTTAGTAAAAAACTTAACAAGGCTTTATTTAAAACAACATTTAATAATAAACCCTAGAGAAGAATACTGGTTGCAGGCAGGATTTGAAAATTATATGTTAATTAAATACGTCGAACAGTTTTATAATGACGAATCTTTAATCGGAAAATTATCCAATGTTTGGGGGATCAAATCTTATAATTTAGCAAAACTGAAATATAATAGCCAATATCCTTTGACTTATTTACACATGGTAAGAACGGGTCGAGATCAAGCATTAAATACACCAAAAGACCAATTGCTAAAATTTAATGCTAATCTATCGAGTAAATACAAAGCAGCATTAGGGCTTATATATCTTGAAGATTATATTGAAAATTCGAAGGTTGAAGACTGGATAAAAGAACTTGTAAACACGCCTAAGCAAGAACTTCTCACAACAGAACGTTTTAAAACGTTTATAAAATCAAAAACTACGAAAGATATCGACTGGTTTTTTGATTCTTATTTAACAAATGCCAAACAAATTGATTATAAAATTTCTGAGGTCTCTTCATCTAAAGACTCCATTTATATTACGGTTAAAAACAAGAAAAGCGGACAGCGCCCCATTTCTATATTCATGCTCAAAGATGGGGAGGTTGTCTCTAAACAATGGCTAACAGGAATTGGAGAGAAAAAACAATTTGTGATGCCTAACCTTCAGGCTGATAAATTAGTTCTTAATTACGATAAAAAAGTACCTGAATTTGACATTAGAAACAATTGGAAATCAATTTCAGGAACGTCTCTATTTATAAAACCCTTGCAAGTTAGGTTCTTTAAAGATGTGGAATCTCCTCATGACAACCAATTATACTTTTTACCTATTATAGAATTTAAAAACATCTATGACGGACTCAATCTAGGAATTAACATCAATAACAAAGGAGTTTTAAACAAACCATTTTTGTTTGGAATCACTCCAATATATAGTGTAAACTCAAATGCCTTGACTGGATTTGCGAAAGTTATATACAATGCCTTTTTTGAAGATAAAAACCTCTATAATATCAATTTTGGAGTGGCTGTAACACATTCGAGTTTTGCCGAAAATGTATTTGTAACCAAAACAGTTCCTTATGTAAATTTTAATTTTAGAGACGCTCAAGACCTCAGGTCAAATGAATTAAAAAGCCTTAGTTTTAGATATATTGATATTTCAAAAGATTTTATTGAGTTTGAAGACGACGAATCAATTGCTCCTCCATATAAAGTATTTAACATTAGATACATTGATGGCTATAATGGTTTTAAAAAATACCACAAATGGTTTTTAGACGCTCAATTTTCAGATCAGTTTGGAAAATTATCATTAAACTACGAAATCCGCCGACGCTCTAACAAAAACCAATTTTACAATATAAGATTATATGCCGGTACATTTTTATATTCTAACATTCCAGAAGGGGAACAAAATTTCGATTTTGCTTTGGACCGCCCAACAGATTATTTGTTTGATTATAATTATTTAGGACAATTTGAATCTTCAGGGATTTTCAGCCAACAACTCATTATTGCTGAAGGAGGTTTTAAATCAAAACTAGATACCGCTTTTGCCAATCAATGGTTAACAACACTCAATGCTAGTGCTTCAATTTGGAAATATGTCCAAGTTTATGGAGATGTAGGTTTTATAAAAAACAAAGGGATAAAGCCACAGTTTATGTATGATGCTGGAATCCGACTGAATCTGATTACAGATTATTTTGAAATATTCTTTCCATTTTACTCAAACTTAGGTTGGGAAATTGAGCAGCCCCAATACAGTCAAAAAATACGATTTGTGTTTACCGCAGAACCCAAAGCTCTTTTAGGCCTGTTTAGAAGAGAATGGTTCTAATTCTAAATATCTGTTAGCTTTTTGATAACCTTAAATGTTTTCTTTGAGACTCTCACTTAATTATCAGTGCAAAGCATAGGACATAGACTCTAAATATTTTATATTTGCAACTCAATAGAATTCGTCAAGAATGCAGACCAAAAATGACCTTACTAAAGACATAACATTTGAGGACTTCAAAAATGAAGTATTAAATGACTATACAATAGCGGTCACAAGTCGAGAGTGTAGTCTTCTTGGACGCCGTGAAGTTTTAACAGGAAAGGCAAAGTTCGGAATTTTTGGTGATGGAAAAGAACTTCCACAACTGGCTTGGGCTAAAGCATTTCAAAACGGAGATTTTAGATCGGGTTATTATAGGGATCAAACTTTTATGATGGCAATTGGGAAACTCACTATTGAACAATTTTTTGCTGGTCTTTACGGAACAACTGATATTCATCAAGACCCAATGAGTGCTGGAAGGCAAATGGGAGGGCATTTTACAACCCATTCTTTAGATGATGATTTTGAATGGAAAAATTTAACAAAACAACCCAATTCAAGTTCAGATATTTCCCCTACGGGAGCGCAAATGCCTCGATTATTAGGGTTGGCACAAGCATCAAAAGTCTATCGGAATCTTAAAGATATCGATTCAGAAAAATTTTCGAATTCAGGGAATGAAGTTGCTTGGGGAACCATTGGAAATGCGAGTACAAGTGAAGGCGTGTTTTTTGAAACGATAAACGCTGCAGGAGTACTTCAAGTTCCCATGGTCATCAGTGTTTGGGATGATGAATATGGGATTTCTGTACATGCCAAACATCAAACTACAAAAGAAAATATTTCTGAAATTCTAAAAGGATTTCAAAGAGATTCAAATCATAATGGTTATGAGATTTTAAAAGTAAATGGATGGGATTATGTAGAACTCATAAATATCTATCAGAAGGCCAGTCAACTCTCTAGAACTAAACATATCCCTGTTCTCATTCATGTAAATGAACTAACACAACCCCAAGGACATTCTACTTCTGGATCTCATGAAAGATATAAAAATGAAAAGCGTTTAACATGGGAAAAATCAAATGATTGTAATTTAAAGTTTCGTGATTGGATTATTTCTAATGACATCGCCAGTGAAGAAGAAATAACGGAAATTGATCGCAGTGCAAAAAAGAACGTTAGAGAAGGAAAACAGAAGGCATGGAAAGAATTCTCCAAGCCACTAGAAGATGAAAAACAACAAGCTTTGAAACTTATGAAGACTGCTGCAGTAACCGCTTCCCAAAGAGCTTTTATTCATAAGAAAGTCAGCCAATTAGAGCTTATTCATGATCCTTTAAGAAAAGACATCATAAGTACCGCTCGTCATGTCCTAAAACACTTAATTCACGAAAATACTCCCGAAAAAAACGAACTAGTTCAATGGGTAAATGCCTATTTTGAGAAAGTTCAACCTAAATACAGTTCACTCCTTTACAGTGAATCAACTTCAAGAGCTACGAATATTTCTGAAGTACTTCCTGTTTTTAATGAAACATCTAAACTTGTGGATGGGCGCTTAATCTTGCGTGACAATTTTGATAAAATTTTAAGCAAATACCCTGAAGTTTTAATTTTTGGAGAGGATACTGGAACAATAGGAGATGTCAACCAAGGTCTTGAGGGCTTACAAGAAAAATATGGTGAAATGAGAGTTTCAGATACGGGAATCCGTGAAGCGACCATTATAGGTCAAGGAATTGGAATGGCATTAAGAGGACTTAGACCTATCGCTGAAATTCAATATCTTGATTATATGGTATATGCACTTCAAATCATTAGTGATGATTTGTCAACCTTGCATTACCGAACGCTCGGAAAACAAAAGGCTCCCTTAATTATTCGAACGAGAGGGCATCGTTTAGAAGGTATCTGGCATTCTGGATCTCAATTAGGTGGAATACTAAACCTCATTAGAGGGGTGTATGTATTGGTTCCTAGAAATATGATCAAAGCTGCAGGTTTTTATAACACACTTTTGGAAAGTGACCAACCAGCAATGGTCATCGAATGTTTAAATGGATACCGTTTAAAGGAAAAAGAACCTACCAACTTAGGTGAATTTAGAACGCCCGTTGGTGTTGTGGAAACCATCAAACATGGAGCCGATCTTACTATTGTGTCTTATGGCTCCACTTTGCGCATTGTAGAACAAGCTGCGAAAGAACTTATGGAAGTCGATATAGATGTTGAAATTATTGACATCCAATCACTCATTCCTATTGACCTTAAGAAAGATATTTCAAAAAGTGTTGAGAAAACAAACCGTCTTCTAATTATTGATGAAGATGTTCCTGGTGGTGCGTCTGCTTATATCCTTAATGAAATCTTAGAACATCAGAACGTTTATCAGAATTTAGACAGCAAACCTCAAGTTCTGACTGCTAAGGAACACAGACCTGCTTATGGCACCGATGGTGATTATTTTAGCAAGCCATCTGCGGATGACGTATTTGAAACAGCATATAATATGATTCATGAAGTAGATCCTTCCTCCTTTCCTAAATTAAGATAACTTAGAAGGTTTCTTTAGATTTGAATTTATCTTTGATTTGCAAAGCTTGCTCTAAAATCGTAACATTACACTTCAAAACTATTGAACTCCTCTCTTATGAAAAGTCAAGATATTACCCCAAAAGACCCCACAAACAATGCAATTATTGAAAATAAAGAGTTAAATATTTGGGAAGCTCTCATTCCTGTTTTTGCGCTTGTGGCAATGTTATTTTATAATGTATTTTTTGTATTTGGAGACGATGCTCTTAGTGGGAGTAATCAATTTATATTAATATTAGGCGCCGCTGTTGCCGCTATTGTTGGGTTTTTCAATAAAGTCAGTTATAAGCAAATGTTGGAAGAAGTTGCTGAAAATGTAAAGTCAACTACTGGAGCACTTTTAATTTTATTGATGGTAGGGGCTTTGGCAGGAACTTGGCTCATTAGCGGGGTGATTCCTTCGATGATTTATTATGGATTACAAATCTTAAACCCCACCTTTTTTCTTGTAGCTTCCGTTATCATTTGTGCGATTATATCGATTGCCACAGGAAGTAGTTGGACCACCTCTGCAACTGTAGGAATTGCATTAATTGGAATCGGGAACACTCTTGGGATTTCTGCTGGAATGACAGCAGGTGCGGTCTTATCTGGTGGCTATTTTGGAGATAAAATGTCGCCTTTGTCAGATACCACAAACCTAGCCCCTGCAATGGCCGGAGGTGAATTGTTTGATCATATAAAATACATGGCTTTGACTACAGTGCCTACTATCATAGTAACCCTAACCATTTTCTTAATTATTGGCTTGAATATAGACACCAATGGAACCCCAGATATTTCTGATAAATTACAGGCTATTGATGGCGCTTTTAACATTTCGCCTTGGCTGTTTAGTGTCCCCATTTTAGTAATTATCTTAATCGTTAAAAAAACACCGCCCTTAATAGCATTGCTCATTGGCACGTTGTTGGCTGCAATTGCAGCGATCATTGCGCAACCAGAAATTATCATGGCTATTTCACAAACAAATATAATGAGTTTTGAAGCCGCTTATAAAGGGGTTATGAAAGCGATTACGGTTGATACGGCTGTAGTAACCTCCAGTCTAGAGCTAAATGATTTATTTACATCCGGAGGTATGAACGGGATGTTGGGAACTATTTGGCTGATCGTTTGTGCCATGGTCTTTGGAGGGGTTATGGATGCTATTGGTGCACTGTCTAGAATCAGTAAAGCCTTGTTAAGTTTAGCCACTTCAACCTTTGGATTGTTTGCGAGTACCGTTGCCAGTTGTTTGGCGTTGAATGTCACTGCTTCAGATCAATATTTAGCCTTGGTAGTGCCTGGTAAAATGTTTAAAAAAGCTTATCAAGATCGAGAGTTAGCTCCTGAAAACTTAAGCCGGACCTTAGAGGATTCTGGTACTGTAACGTCGGTATTAGTGCCTTGGAACACATGTGGAGCCTATCAAAGTGGGGTTTTAGGGGTTTCTGTTGCCGATTATTTTATTTATGCTTTTTTTAATTGGATCAGTCCATTTATGACGCTTTTATTTGCAGCTTTTTCAATCAAAATAAAACAGCTCCAAAAATCCTAATTCGTTTTAAATTATAAATAATCATTTATACTTATAGCAGTATAAAAAATTATAATTTTTCTTAATGATAATACGATAAATCTTAGCTTATATTTGCAAAGAATAATTAAACAACTATAAAAAATTATATTATGGCTATTGTAGGAAAAAAATTCCCAAATTTAAGTGTAGATGCAATGAACGAAATGGGCGATACTTTCAAAGTAAACGTTCTCGAAGAAGCAATCAACAACAAGAAAAAAGTACTTTTATTCTGGTATCCAAAAGATTTTACTTTTGTATGTCCAACTGAACTACACGCTTTTGAAGCAGCAAAAGCTGAATTTGAAAAAAGAAATACTATCGTAATTGGTGCCTCTTGTGACACTCCTGAAGTACATTTTGCATGGTTATCAACAGCAAAAGACAATGGTGGAATCGAAGGCGTTACCTACCCTATTTTAGCGGATTCTAACAGAAACTTAGCTTCAACTCTTGGAATTTTGGATATTTCAAACGAAACATACAACGAAGAAACTGGTGTGGTACTTGTAGAAGGTGACAATGTCACTTACAGAGCAACTTACATTATCGATGAAGATGGAACTGTCGTACACGAAAGTGTCAACCATATGCCACTTGGACGAAATGTCGCTGAATTTTTAAGATTGGTAGATGCCTATACACACGTTCAAGAAAAAGGAGAAGTTTGCCCTGCAAACTGGGAAGAAGGTAAGGATGCTATGCAACCAAATGCAAAAGGAACTGCAAGCTATTTAGCGTCTCACTAAAAACTAATTATCATGCAAGAACTTTCTGAAGACAATCTGCAATCCATTATTTCTGATAACTCATTTGTAGTCGTTCAATACTCTGCGACGTGGTGTGGAAATTGTAGAATCATGAAACCTAAGTTTAAAAAATTAGCGTCTGAAATGCCAGATGCGACCTTTGTAATCGTAGATGCAGAAAAATTCCCTGAAAGTAGAAAACTCGCAACAGTAGACAACTTACCTACTTTCGCAGTTTTTAAATCAGGGCAGTTTATAAACCAAACACAAACAAATAAGTTTGATGTGCTAAAAGAACTTGTAGATGAAGCTGCCAGTAATTAAACATTTAACTCAATTTATTGAGGCAAACGACGAAGATTACATCGTTGAAACCCTCGAAACTTTAGAAGCTCTCACCGAAGTTCCCAGTCTAAAAGACGAAGAATTGGATGTGATTGGAGAATTGATCTCTAATATGTATGGTGCTCTTGAGGTTCATAAAATGATTAAAGAGGGGTTGCCACAAAAAGAAGCTTTGAATAGCTTTATGATGCGTGTATTAGGATCAATTGATACCTAAAGTTCGTATTAATATTTTAAGCCGTTTCAGAAATGAAGCGGCTTTTTTTTGATATATATATAACTAGAAATAGCCCCAACTCAAATTCTTCAGAAGAAAGAATAGTAAAATATTAAATGAAAATTTAAACATAAAAAAAGAGCCTTCTCAATGAGAAGGCTCTTTTAAATTATAAGACTTAGTCAAGATTTATTTCCCGTCCATTTTGTCTTTAAGTGCTTGTAAAGCATCATTAGCATCTCCTAAAGTAGGTTTTGCTTCTGCTGCGCTACTAGCTGCTTTTTTAACAGCTGCTTTGACATGCTTCACTTCTTCTGCTTTAAAAAGAGCCGTATGAGAAGCTACAACACGTTTAAATTCTTTATTGAATTCAATGATTACAAACTCAGTTTCTTCTCCTTTTTTGAGCTTCGTTCCATCCTCTTTTTCAAGATGACGTGAAGGAACAAATGCTACAACATCTTCGTTGAATTTTACAGTCGCACCCTTGTCTACAATCTCTTCAATAGAAGCTGTATGCTTAGTGTTTAATGCAAATTCAGTTTGATATTTATCCCAAGGGTTATCAGTTGTTTGTTTGTGACCTAAGCTTAATTTTCTAGCTTCAACGTCTAATTCAAGAACCACAACTTCTAAATTATCTCCTATAGCACAAAATTCGCTTGGATGTTTTACTTTCTTAGTCCAAGATAAATCAGAGATGTAAATTAATCCATCAATACCTTCTTCTAATTCAACAAAAACACCAAAGTTTGTGAAGTTTCTTACAATTCCAGTGTGCTTAGAAGCAACAGGGAATTTAGAAGTAATATCTGTCCAAGGATCTGCAGACAATTGCTTGATACCTAATGACATTTTACGATCTTCTCTATCTAAAGTTAAGATCTGAGCTTTAATTTTATCGCCTACTTTAACGAAATCTTGTGCAGAACGTAAGTGTGTAGACCAAGACATTTCAGAAACGTGAATTAAGCCTTCTACTCCTTCTACTACTTCGATAAATGCACCGTAATCAGCAATGACTACTACTTTACCCTCAATTTCGTCTCCAATTTTAACATCTTCACCAAGGGCATCCCATGGGTGTTTGCTTAATTGTTTAAGACCTAATTGAATTCTTGATTTGTTTTCATCAAAGTCAAGGATTACAACGTTTAGTTTTTGATCCAGTTCTACAATCTCACTTGGATGATTGATTCTTGACCAAGAAAGGTCTGTAATATGAACTAAACCATCAACACCACCAAGATCCATAAAGACTCCGTAAGAGGTGATGTTTTTAACCACACCTTCAAGAACTTGACCTTTTTCTAATTGACTAATTATTTCTTTTTTCTGGATTTCGATATCCGCTTCAATAAGCGCTTTATGTGAAACAACAACGTTTTTGAATTCGTGGTTGATTTTAACCACTTTGAATTCCATTGTTTTGTTTACATACTGATCGTAATCTCTAATTGGCTTCACATCAATTTGTGATCCTGGTAAGAACGCTTCAATGCCAAATACATCGACAATCATACCACCTTTCGTACGACATTTTACAAAACCATTTACAATTTCTCCAGTTTCATTCGCAGCGATCACACGATCCCATGCCTTGATAACTCTAGCCTTACGGTGAGATAGAACTAATTGACCTGTTGCATCTTCACGCACATCAATTAAAACTTCTACTTTGTCTCCAATTGCAAGGTTTGGATTGTAACGAAATTCGTTTAATGAAATAACTCCTTCGGATTTTGCATTGATATCAATAATCGCATCACGATCAGAAATATGAATTACAGTCCCTTCAACTACTTGATCATCAAGTGTATCTACAAAGTTACTTGCAACTAGCTTCTCAAATTCATCGAGTTTAGCATCGTCAACAGGATCGATACCTTCTTCGTAATTATGCCAGTTAAAATCTTTTAGGAATTGCTCAGGATTAGCTTGAGCTTCGTTTACTTGTGGCGTTTCTACTGCGTTAGTTTCTGCAGTAATTTCTTCCACATTTGTGTTTTTTTCTTCAGCCATGGCTGTTTAAAATTTGTATTTTACAGAAGCTAGATTCGATTAAGCCATTCTATAAAAGCGTTGTTAATTATAGTTAATTCCTTTTACTGAATCTATTATTTGCTAAAAGGAGTGCAATGTTACGACTATTCTCTAATGAATCCAAATGATTTCTTATCTGTTTTTAAGAGAGAAATTATATGTACTATAATTTTGATTGCACTAAAGCTAGTACCTTATCAAATTGTTCGTCTAAACTTAGGTTGGAATTGTCAATTTCAATAGCATCAGCAGCCTTAAAAAGTGGAGAATCTTCTCTGGTAGAATCAAGATGATCTCGTGATGTAATATTTTCTAGAACAGCTTTAAAAGTAACGTCTGTCCCCGACCCTATCAGTTCGTCATAACGACGTTGTGCTCGAGTGTGTGCAGAGGCCTTCATAAATAGTTTCAGTTCAGCATCAGGAAAAACCACAGTGCCTATATCTCTTCCATCCATGACGATCCCTTTATGAACTCCCATTTGTTGCTGTAAGGCTACAAGTTGTTGGCGAACTTCAGGAACTGTTGCGACTCTACTGACGGCATTTGAAACCTCCATACTTCTAATTTCTGTATTGACATTCTCACCATTCAAGTAAATCTCCGATGCTTTTAAAGATTCATTGTATTGAAATGTTACTTTAATGGATGGTAAATGCTTGATAAGAGATTCTGTATCTAGTATCGTATCTTGAATTAAGTTTTGTTGTAATGTATATAATGCAACTGCACGGTACATTGCACCAGAATCTACATATACATATTGTAATTTTTGAGCCAATTGTTTGGCAAGCGTACTCTTCCCTGTGGAAGAAAAACCATCTATGGCTATCGTTATTTTTTTCACTATTGTAAATTTATTTGTAACCCCAGAAAACTGGTGTTTGCTGCCGATGAATAACGTGCATGTGTGTAACTAAATCTCAATTTATTAATTTTCAAGCCAACTCCAAAAGAAAGACCCGAAAAGTTTCGTTGTTCTAATATTTTTAACTCTGCTGCTCTTCTAAAACTGTAACCCAATCGAATGTTAAATCCTTTATCAGGAAATAACTCCATTCCAAGGATGGTATGTCGTATTATATTGCTAAAAAATCCTACTTCTTCAGGTGTTTGAGTTCCATTTAAGTCGGTGGTAGCACGAGCTGGATTTTCGGTGGCTATGGGCCATTGTTGTAAATTTTCAAGTGTCACATGCCACCTTAATGGAACATTTTCAAGTTTCTGAGAAAATCCAAGATCAATTTCAAAAGGTAACTTTTCTTTCAAACCTGCATAAGTTGTCAATTGCATTCCGAAATTACGAATCACTAATGCTGCATTAAAATCCAAATATTCATTGACATAAATAAAACCAACATCTACCGCAACTCCGATGGAATTATACTGTTCTAATTTTGAAGATATCAACTTAAGATTTGAACCAACATAAAAATCTGAATAACCAATTTGAGTGGCATATCCCACAGAAAGAGCAGCTTCATTTCCTGAAAACTCACCTGTACTTATCCCATTTTCATCATATCCATCAAAACTTCCATAATTCACATAAGTCATTCCTATATGAAAGGTTTGTGTTCTCCGATCCCATGTATATGCATAAGCCGCAGTTCCATAGCTAATATCACCCAGATAACTCGAGTAATTGACAGCCAATTGGTTGTCCATATCTTCGTTGATGGTCGCAGGATTATATAATGCTTGAGTGACATCGTAATCTACATTAGTAATAGATTTACCGCCTAAAGCAGCTTGACGCGGCGAGGATATAAGATTTAGAAATTGGTAAGTAGATTCGCCTCCTAATTGCGCATAGGAAGAAGTACCACTACACATAACTAAAAAAAACATCAACAATATCCTCATTCGCATGCAAAAATATATAAATCAGTTCTAAAACGGATATTAGATGGGTTTATTTTGAACAACACTGAAATATTGAAACTTACAGAGTTTTTGCGTTTTTAACCTTTTGATTTGTAATAGCTATTTCAATGACTTCACTCATCTCAGAAACAAAATGAAACGTCAAACCTTTTAGATAGGATTGATTAATGTATTCAATATCACTTTTATTTTCTTTTGATAAAATGATTTCTTTTATTTTTGCTCGTTTAGCAGCCAAAATTTTCTCTTTAATTCCTCCTACAGGAAGAACTTTGCCTCGCAATGTAATTTCTCCAGTCATCGCTAAACTTTTCTTTATTTTTTTCTGGGTTAGTAAAGACACTAAAGAAGTTAACATAGTTATTCCTGCACTAGGTCCATCTTTTGGAGTGGCACCCTCTGGAACATGTATATGAACATTATAGCTGTCAAAAATTTCTGGTCTCAGATCGTATAAATCCGCATTAGCTTTAATGTATTCCATCGCAATAGTTGCCGATTCTTTCATTACTTTCCCTAAATTCCCAGTGATATTCAAATTCCCTTTTCCTTTAGATAAGATCGATTCAATAAATAAAATATCGCCACCAACACGTGTCCATGCCAATCCAGTTACTACGCCTGCAAAATCATTATTTTCATATTTATCACGTTCTAGTTTTGGGCTGCCCAAAACTTCAATTATTGCTTCATTAGAAACCTTAACGTTATAAGATTCTTCCATCGCAATATTTTTGGCAGCATAACGTACCATTTTAGCAATTTGCTTCTCTAAACCACGAACTCCTGATTCTCTTGTATAACCTTCCACAATTTTTTCTAATTGAGGTTGAGCAATTTTAAGATCAGAAACTTTCATTCCGTGTTCCTTGATTTGCTTGGGTAATAGGAATTTTTTTCCTATTTGAACCTTTTCTTCAATTGTATAACCATTCACATTGATAATTTCCATACGATCCAAAAGTGCTGGTTGTATGGTGTTGAGACTGTTAGAAGTTGCTACAAACATAACTTTAGAAAGGTCATACCCCATTTCTAAAAAGTTGTCATAAAACTCCGAATTTTGTTCAGGGTCTAATACTTCTAACATGGCAGAAGACGGATCGCCTTGATTTGAACTCGAAAGTTTATCAATTTCATCCAAAACAAAAACGGGATTAGAAGTACCTGCTTTTTTGAGACTTTGTATGATTCTCCCTGGCATAGCACCTATATATGTTTTTCTATGACCTCTTATTTCAGCTTCATCTCTTAAACCTCCTAAAGAAATGCGTATGTATTCTCTTCCTAAGGCTTCAGCGATGGATTTTCCTAAAGATGTTTTACCAACTCCTGGAGGGCCGTACAGGCATAGAATTGGAGATTTCATATCTTTTCTAAGTTTCAAAACTGCCAGATATTCAATAATTCGACGTTTGACTTCTTCTAAGCCAAAATGATCACGATCCAATATTTTTTGGGCACGCTTCAAATCAAAATTATCTTTACTAAAAGAATTCCATGGCAAATCTAAAAACAGATCTAAATAATTTCGTTGAATGGAATACTCCGCAACTTGTGGATTCATGCGTTGAAGCTTTCCAATTTCTTTATTAAAATGTTTTTCTATTTTTTTGTTCCATTTCTTTTTAAGCGCTCGTGCTTTCATTTCTTCAATTTCTTCTTCATAGCTCACCCCCCCTAATTCTTCTTGGATAGTTTTGATTTGCTGTTGTAAGAAATACTCACGCTGTTGCTGGTTCATATCACTTTGTACCTTGGATTGAATATCATTTTTAAGTTCTAAGCGTTGAAACTCAATATTCATGTGCTTTAAAGTGAGTAAGGCACGTTCTTGAAGGTCATTAACTTCTAATAATTTTTGTTTTTCAACAACTGATAAATTCATGTTTGAAGACACAAAGTTGATCAAAAATGAACTGCTTTCAATATTTTTAATTGCAAAGGAAGCTTCACTTGGAATTGTTGGACTTTGTTTAATAATCTGAAGTGCTAAGTCCTTAATCGACTCTATGATGGCTGGGAATTCGGTAGTCCCTGTGGGACTTTTTTCGGGAACATCCTGAATTTTAGCAGACATATATGGGGTCTCTGAAACCATTTCAGAAATTTGAAATCTCTTTTTCCCCTGAATAATTACAGTTGTGTTGCCGTCAGGCATTTTAAGTACTTTTAAAATACGTGCTACGGTTCCAGTTGTATAGATATCATCAATTGAAGGGTCTTCTATAGTTTCATCTTTTTGAGAAACTACACCAATTACTTTGGAACCAGAATTGGCTTCATTTATTAATTGAATGGACTTATCACGACCAGCAGTGATTGGGATCACAACTCCTGGAAATAAAACGGTATTTCTAAGAGAAAGAATCGAAATTGATTCTGGAAGAGATTCATTATTTATAGCTTCTTCGTCTTCAGTAGTCATTAAAGGTATTAACTCTGAATTTTCATCAAAGTCTTGTAATGACAAACTGTCAAGCATTGTAAATTTTGATTTGCTCATAGATATATTAGGTCATTCTGTCATAAAACAGAACT
>Ga0233438_10000214_pt1 | contig 80257 bp, 69 predicted proteins | sample SI_123_September_FD_182720 | JGI IMG/M metagenome (GOLD analysis project Ga0233438, IMG submission 182720) | Seawater microbial communities from Saanich Inlet, British Columbia, Canada - SI_123_September2016_10_MG | ecosystem: Environmental > Aquatic > Marine > Inlet | place: Canada: British... | reverse complement strand
TAATCATCAAAAGTAATGTTTTTGGTAGGGTCGTTTTTAATCAACATATGTGGTAATTCAAATATGTTGCAAATATAAAATTTTTGTAGGCTTTGACCTATGTAATGTAATTTTAATTAAGTCTAATCTTCTTAAGATACTATACTTAATTAATACCATTCTCTTTTAAATAATCCAAATAGTGCTATAGGGTCAGCTGTAAAGACAAATCTAATTTTTTCATTATACTGAGGTGATAAAATTTCCCATCCTAAATTTGAGTAAAAAGGAAAATAAATTTCAAAGTAATTGGTAATGAGGTTTAATCTTATTCCAGCATCATAAACAAAGTTAGATTGTTGATTTTTATTTTTAAGAAACCCAATATCCCCGTAAGTTTGTATATACCTCCATATTGAGGCGCTAGCATTTAAAGTAGTCATCCATTGATTAGCAGATGCAGTAGTAAGTTTAGATTTAAATCCACCTTCTGCAATTATAATTTGTTGACTAAAGATTCCTGATGACTCAAATTGACCTAAATAATTATAATCGAACAAATAGTCTGTCGGCCTATCCAAGGCAAAATTAAAGTTAGTTTGATTTGAATTAATTTTTGAATATATAAAAGAACCAGCAAACAATCTTATGTTGTAAAAACTTTTCTTATTAGTTCGTTTTCTAAATTCATAGTTGAAAGAAATCTTGCCAAATTTATTAGAGAATTGTGAATCAAAAAACCAACTATAATGCTTTTTAAATCCATGATTTGAATTTAAATATCTAATATTAAAAACTCCATAGGATGGTAAAGTCGTTTCGTTGCTATTGGATTCTACGTAATCTTTATCAATTCCAACATATCTAAAGATTAAACTTTTGTTCTTATTAGATCTTAAATTTTTAGAATCTCTATAGTTGAAAGACAGGTAGGGTAGTGTTTTAGAAACAAATGAGTTTTCTGCAAAACTAGAACGCGATATGAATAACCCAAACTTAATGTTGTAAAGATCTTGATCTTGAAAATAGCTATTATATTCAAACTTAGTAAATCCAGTTATTGATTTAGATTTTAAACTATAATTAGGAGCCAGTCCAAAAGTAAGCGGTTTATTTAATATTCCATTATTATTGATATTCATACCCAAGTTAACTCCATCGTAAATATTTCTGTATTCTAAAGTTGGCAATAAGTATAGCTGATTATTATTAATAGAAGAATAGTCTTTAAAAAACTTAAATTGAAATGGTTTACTTAATAGATCATTACCATTAACTGACTTCCAATTATTATTTGTATTAAATTCAGGTACATTTTGATCATAGTTTAATACTAGTTTATCTATTGACTTATTTTCAATAACAAATTGCTTTTCATTTTTAAAACCCAAAAGCCAGTTTTTTGTAATTATATTGTCACCTCTGAGTGAAAACAATGAAATTGGAGCTTCGCTATTTTTCATATTCTTTATTGTGAAATAGATAGAGTCTCTGTCACTTTCCAGTTTAGATATTTTGTAATCTATTTGTTGAGTATCTGAAATAAATGAGTCAAAAAACCATTTAAGATCTTTTTTACTTTTTGAATTAATATATAATTCAAAATCTTTTGTTGTAATTAGTACATTTTTGCTATTAACTACAAATTCTTTTATCCATTCATCAATACTAGAATTTTCAATAAAATCTTCAAGATATATCAATCCTTTAGCCGCCTTATATTTACTAGCTAACTTTGCATTAAATTTCAATAATTCATCTTTACGTAAACTTAGCGATTGATCTCTACCGTTTCTAAGCATGTGCATGTAAGCAAGTTGGTATTGCTCATTATATTTTAATTTTGCTAAATTATAATTCTTAATGCCCCAGATTTTTGAAAATTTACCGAGCATCTTTTGGTCTTTATAATGAAGGTTTACGAAATCCATTAATAATATAGTTTCAAGCCCAGATTTAAACCAGTGATCTTTTCTAGGATCCATATTTAAGTATTGGTCTAGATAAAGTTTAATCAGATTTTTTGCAATTGTTAATTCGTATTCAAATTCTTCAGAAAATGGATTTAAAAATCCTGGAAGTATATTTAATCCATATAATGGATTTTTCTTTAAATCAATTCTCGATATCATCAAGTTTTCATGAGGATAAATCCCAATTTTATCATTTAAAAAATCAATAACTCTATTAAATGAACTTATTTCCGTTGCAAAAGATTCATCCAAACTAAAGCTATTACTTATAACGTTTAAACTATCTATTTCAAGTTTAATGAATGCTTCTCTTGAAATATTGATTCTTGTATCTTTTCGTCTATTACCATCAAAATAGAACTTATTGCGGCCAAACTTATTAGTAGTTTTTTTAAGATTAAGCTCTGAAGAAACACTGTAATTTTCAGGAGTTTCTATTGTGATTTTAATGTTAGATTCTAGAGTATAATAGTCGTCTAGATTTTTATTACTGTACAATTTCCATTCAGAATCTGAATATATTGCGGGAGTTACATACCAATAATTCAAGAAATAGTCTTTTTCAGTAGTTACTCCATATTTAGTAAATCGATCACTTGGAATTTGTAGCGTATATTCAAGATAAATAGTTTCTGATTCGTAGGGTAATAAATTTTTATTGAGTATGACCTTAAAAAGATCACATTGATTTTTTAGGTATGAATAGGAGAGAGGCTCATTTTGTTCATTTTCTATGGTATGTATATACGTAAAACCCCGATATTTTTTTTTAGGGTTTAATAAATCACCATTATACTCTTCAACAAATCTTTTGGAAAGTGGTGAATCAGAGTTACTAAAACTTGAGTTCCAATCATTAAAATATATTTCACTTAATGTTGACTCAGAATTGTTGTAATATGTAATTTTTTGTTTTATAAAAATTGTATTAGTTTCAATGTCCAGAACACTGTTAATCTCTATTTCATTCTGACTGTTGAGAGTCAATAAAAATGAAAATATTACGAGATTTAAAACAAATTTTATTAAAAAATTTGGACTTAAGGCTTTATTAATCACAGAAATAATCTGATTTTTTGATGAAATAATAATTTAGAAGTTAGGACTTAATTGATATTCCTTATAAAATGTATCTAGAATATCAATTACTTCGTCAGATGTATCAACTATGTGAATTAGTTCAAGATCTTCAGGGCTAATAGTTTCAAATTGTTCCATCAATGTAGTTTTTATCCACGACAATAAACCACCCCAAAATGCTTTACCAACTAATATTACTGGAAATTTTTCAATTTTGTGAGTTTGTATTAATGTAATCGATTCAAAAAGTTCATCCAATGTTCCAAATCCGCCAGGCATCACTACAATTCCTTGGGAATATTTTACAAACATAACCTTTCTAACAAAGAAGTAATCGAAGTCTATACTTTTATCAGAATCAATGTAAGGATTGTTGTGTTGTTCGAAAGGTAATTCAATATTTAGTCCCACAGAAGTACCACCGGCTAAATTAGCTCCTTTATTTCCTGCTTCCATTATACCAGGTCCTCCACCAGTAATCACTCCGTATCCAGCTTTTACAATTGATGTTGCAATTTCTGTAGATAGCTTGTAATACTGATCTTCTGGCTTAGTACGTGCAGATCCAAATATGGAAACACAAGGGCCAATTTTACTCATTTTTTCAAACCCGTTCACAAATTCTCCCATGATTTTAAAAATCGCCCAGGAATCATTTGTTTTTATTTCATTCCAACCTTTATGTTTTTTTTCTGGTCCCATGTATAAATATTAAAAGACTACTAAGTTAGCTCTTTTTTTAAAAATCTTGCTGTATGACTAAATTTGTTTTTTATGATCTCTTCAGGTGTTCCTTTTGCAACAATATTACCACCTCCATTTCCACCCTCAGGACCAATATCAATAATGTGATCAACTGTTTTTATAACGTCAAGGTTATGCTCTATAATGAGAACTGTATTTCCTTTATCAACCAATTTATTTAATACCCCTATTAAAACCCTTATATCTTCAAAATGCAGCCCAGTAGTAGGTTCATCCAAAATATAAATTGTATTTCCAGTATCTCGCTTACTTAATTCGGATGCTAACTTAATTCGTTGAGCCTCTCCACCAGAAAGTGTAGTGCTTTGTTGTCCTAAAGTAATATATCCTAAACCAACATCTTTAATAGTTTTCAGCTTCCTATATATGTTTGGAATATGTTGAAAGAAATCTACCGCGTCTTCAATTGTCATATTTAATACATCGCTTATAGATTTACCTTTGTATCTTATCTCAAGGGTTTCTCTGTTAAATCGTTTTCCTTGGCAAGTCTCACATTCAACATATACATCAGGTAAAAAATTCATCTCTATAACCTTCATACCGCCTCCTCTACAGTTCTCACAACGCCCTCCAACAACATTAAAACTAAAACGACCTGGTTTATAGCCTCTTATCATTGCTTCAGGAATTTTAGAATATAAAGCTCTAACTTCACTAAATACACCTGTATAGGTAGCTGGATTACTTCTTGGTGTACGTCCAATAGGGGATTGGTTAATATCTATTACCTTGTCCAATTTGTCTAGTCCATTGATTGAACTATAGGGCATTGGCTCCATAACTCCATTGAAATAATAATTATTTAGAATTGGGTAGAGAGTTCCGTTTATCAAAGTAGATTTTCCACTTCCAGAAACTCCAGTAATTCCTATCATTTTAGCTAATGGGAGTTTTACAGAAATATTTTTTAGATTATTTCCATTGCAACCTTTTAGTTCTAAGAAATTTCCATTTCCTGTTCGACGTTTTTTTGGTATTTCAATTTTTCTAATGCCACTCAAGTAATCTGCGGTAATTGTGTTACTATTCAAAATATTTTTTAGTGTCCCCTGGCTAATAATCTCTCCCCCATATTTTCCTGCTTTAGGTCCTATGTCAATCACATGGTCAGCCTGTTCAATCATATCTTTGTCATGCTCCACAACTATTACTGAATTACCTACATCTCTGAGAGTCATTAATGATTTGATTAGTTTTTCATTATCTCTTTGATGTAAGCCAATGCTAGGTTCGTCTAGTATATACAAAACCCCTACTAATTGTGATCCAATTTGTGTAGCCAATCGTATTCGTTGAGCTTCTCCTCCAGAAAGTGTTTTCGAACTTCTGCTTATTGATAAATAATCTAATCCTACATTTAAAAGAAATTGTAAACGAGCAGAAATCTCTTTTAAAATTTCTTTCGAAATTATCTTTTGATTTTTTGATAGTTTTTTTGGTAATTTATCAAACCAATCTACCAGATTAATGATATCCATTTCAGAAAGATCTGAGATGTTTTTGTCATAAATTTTAAAGTACAAGGATTCTTTTTTTAGTCTTGATCCTTGGCAGCTAGGACATTTGATTTTATCCATGTAGTCTTTTGCCCAGCGTTTGATAGATCTAGAGTCTGAGTGTTTAAATTGGCTTTCAATAAAGTTAGCTATTCCTTCAAAATCTATATTGTAGTTTCTTGACACCCCTAAGGATTTACTATCTACAGAAAACTTATCTTTTCCTCCATATAGTATGATATCTAATGCCTCTTTTGGAACTTTTGAAATGGGACTAGATAGATCAAAATTGTAGCGTTTTGCAATAATTTCAAGTTGTTTAAAAATCCAAGAATTTTTTTGAGCTCCTTGTGGCGCAAGTCCCCCATTTTTTATTGATAAAGAAGTATCTGGTATTATTTTATTTTTATTTACTTTGTACAAGGTTCCAATGCCACCACAATCTGTACAGGCTCCTTTAGGTGAGTTGAATGAAAAATTGTTTGGCTCTGGATTTGGATATGAAATTCCTGTACTTGGACACATTAAGTTTCGACTAAAGAATCTAACTTCATTACTGCTTTCTTCAATAACCATTAGTACATTTTCTCCGTGATACATAGCGGTATTTATACTTTCCCTTAAACGGGTAGTAGCTGAACTTGATTTTTCAATTTTAAGTCTATCAATAACTATTTCAATATCATGTGTTTTATAACGATCAAGCTTCATTCCTTTTGAAAGATCAATAATGATTCCATCGATTCGAACTTTAACAAACCCCTTTTTAGCTATTTGTTCAAATAATTCTCGATAATGCCCCTTTCTTGAACGTATTACAGGAGACAATATAGAAATCCGCTTACCATTGTATGTATCAAGGATCAAATCAATTATTTGTATATCGTTATAGCTGACCATTTTTTCATTAGTATTGTAGCTATATGCATCTGCAGCACGTGCAAATAACAGTCTTAAAAAATCATAAATTTCTGTTATAGTTCCTACTGTGGATCTTGGAGACTTACTAGTTGTTTTTTGTTCAATAGCAATGACAGGTGAGAGCCCATCAATTTTATCAACATCAGGACGTTCTAAACTTCCAAGGAATTGACGAGCATAAGCTGAAAAGGTTTCGATATAGCGGCGCTGACCTTCAGCGTAAATAGTATCAAACGCTAAAGATGATTTTCCACTTCCAGACATTCCTGTAATTACAACTAATTGTTCTCTAGGAATGTTAACATCAATATTTTTTAGATTATGAACACGTGCTCCTTTAACTTCAATAAATTCATCAATTTTGGTCATAAGTTAGTTATAAAATCATTCATCAATTTAAAATATTTGTTGGTCATGAAATAATTTCAAGCTTCGCAAATCTAAGTAACAACTTTTTCACACCACCATTTTCAAATTTAATTTCTGCTTTTAAGTCAGCAGCTTTTCCTTCAATATTTAACACATTGCCTTTGCCAAATCTTTGATGATTAACAATATCACCGACAATTAATTTGTTGTCAAATAAGTTAGTGTTAATATTTGTTTCACTAACTTTTTTTAAGTTTTTAGGAGCTGTTATTTTGAAAGTTTCTTTTATTTTGGGTTTAGCTTTCAAATAAGCTGGTTTTTTATATCGTATGATATTAGGATTTACGTCTCCAAATATATCAGCGCTTAACATTGGGTTAAATCTACGTTCCTCTTTTGGAGTTACTACATCTAAGTATTGCTCATCAATTTCTTCAATAAAACGAGAAGGTTCCGAGTCTACTAATTTCCCCCATCTATATCTAGACAGTGCATAGGTAAGATAGGCTTGTTTTTCTGCACGTGTTAATGCAACATAAAATAATCTACGTTCTTCTTCAAGCTCATTCCTCGTGTTCATACTCATTGCACTAGGAAATAAGTTTTCCTCTAATCCAACTACATAAACATATTCAAACTCTAGTCCTTTAGCTAGATGAATTGTCATAAGTGCTACTTTATCACTCTCTTCACCTTCTTCATTGTCTAGATCTGTAGCCAAAGCTACATCTTCCAAAAATTCAGTTAGTGAGCCTGTTGAATCTACTATTTCCAATTGACCCTCAACAAAATCCTTAATACCATTGAGAAGTTCTTCAATATTTTCCATTCGGCTAATTCCTTCTGGAGTTCCATCTTTTTTAAACTCCTTAATTAATCCACTTACTTTGCAAACGTTTTCGGCTAAATCAAATGCATTAGTAGTTTTGCTCATGACTTGAAAACTTTCAATCATTGTAGCAAAGTTTTGTAGTTTAGTTTTAATACCAGTGTTTATATTGATATCAAGATTATTTATGTTTCTTAAAATCTCAAAAATAGATTGGTTGTATTCATTTGCATAAACAACTAATCGATCAATAGTGGTTTGACCTATGCCGCGAACAGGGAAGTTAATAATTCGTTTCAATGCTTCTTCGTCAGCAGGGTTTATTATAATTCTAAGATAGGAGAGAATATCCTTTATTTCTTTTCGTTGATAAAAAGAAAGTCCTCCATATATTCTGTAATCAAGTCCTCTTTTTCGTAAAGCATCTTCTATCGATCTTGACTGAGCATTTGTTCTATATAAAACTGCGAAATCACCATTTTTAGATTGATTTCTCATTTTATTATCAAAAATAGAACTTGCTACATAACGTCCTTCATCTCCATCTGTTAATGAACGATTAACAGTGATTTTTTCTCCAACTTCATTAGCAGTCCAAACAACTTTTTCTAATTTATTTTGGTTTTTTTCAATGATCGAGTTAGCAGCATTAACAATATTTTTTGTTGAACGATAGTTTTGTTCGAGTCTAAACATTTTCACATTTTGGTAATCCTTTTGAAAGTTTAATATGTTGTTGATGTTGGCTCCACGAAATGCATATATACTTTGAGCATCATCACCGACAACACATATGTTTTGAAAACGATCTGAAAGAGCTCTAACAATTAAGTACTGAGAATGATTAGTATCCTGATATTCATCGACTAAAATATAACGAAATCGGTCCTGATATTTTGCCAGTACTTCTGGAAATCTAGTTAATAATTCATTAGTTTTAAGTAATAAGTCATCAAAATCCATAGCACCAGCTTTGAAACATCTAGAAACATATTCCTTATAAATTTCACCTATCTTTGGGCGTTTAGACATACTATCTGCTTCTTTAAGTTCAGGATTTTGAAAGTAAGCTTTGACGGTTATTAAACTGTTTTTGTAGGAAGATATTCTAGAATGAACTTGCTTATACTTATACACATCTTTGTCTAGCTTTTTTTCTTTAATAATAGACGAAATTAATCGCTGAGAGTCCTGTGTGTCATAAATTGTAAAATTAGATGGATAACCAAGTCTTTCTGCTTCAATTCTTAAAATTTTAGCAAATACAGAATGAAAAGTCCCCATCCACAAGTTCTTAGCTTCACTATCACCCACAATAGATGATATTCTTAATTTCATTTCTCGAGCAGCCTTATTAGTGAATGTAAGAGATAAAATATTAAAAGGATCAATGCCTTCACTCATTAAATAAGCGATACGATAGGTTAAGACTCTTGTTTTTCCAGAACCAGCACCCGCTATTACTATCATAGGTCCTTCTTTTTGTAAAGTAGGAGCTAATTGAGCTTCGTTAAGTTGGTTTAAATATTGTTTCAAATTTAAATTTTTGTAACTGTGAAATTAAGTAATGTTAATTATAATTTAAAAATTTACTAACTTAAATTATGAACAATTTTTAAATGTAATATTTGATGTTTTTTTTACTATGTACAGTAATTTATATTCTTATATTTGAATATAATTATTAACTTGGCAACTATTAATCGATTGATTTTATTAAATGAATTTTTTAGAAAATAATTTTAAATGGTTTTTTGCTTTTCTAGCTTTAATTATAATTTATAAATTTTTAAAAGACTATTTAAGTCATCAAAATAATAATAAATTCCTTTCTAGAAATGATTCAATAAAAAGTGATGTTCTTAAAATTAAGCTTCAAGCATATGAACGTTTGACTTTGTTTTTAGAGCGTATATCATTAACTAATTTACTAACTAGGGTACATCCAATTTCTTCTAAAAAAGAAGATTATCAATATCTTTTGACTCAAACCATTGAACAGGAGTTTGAACACAATATATCACAACAAATTTATGTTTCTGAGGAGTGTTGGCATTTCATATTAACAGCTAAGAATTCCAATATTCAATATATAAGAAATTGTGATATCTCTAATACTACATCAACCGCTGATAATTTTAGAGAACTGCTGTTGACTAAAACGATAAAAGAAACATCTTCTACCAGCATTGCTTTATCTTCTCTAAAAAATGAAGTCAATAAATTTACTTCCTTATAAAAAAATTTATCAACTAATTAATGATTGTTGGTTTATCAATTGGAGAATTACTTTTTACTACAATGAAGCTAGATATCGCATAATAGGCATGAATATTTGATGACGTTGATAGAAGATCATTTGTCCACGGCTCGAACTCATAATCAAAGCTAAAAGTAGTTCCAGCTAAACTAGCCTCCAATGAGTTAATTCGGTTTGGAACTGCCATTCCAGGACACCATCCAGCTCTGTCTGGAGCCCAATTACCATTTTGTGGACTGACAGGATTAGTTACACAACCTATAGGGCCTAAATAATGCTGAAATTCTTGGTTATTATTAATTTTAACACTGTGAGTTCTGTAACACCACTCAGCACATGGCCTTCCGTTTGAATCATTTGGTGTAGCGTGACCCCATCCTGTAATAATTGTTCGTAAATGCACACTTTCAGTGTTTGAAGGCACAAACACATCCTTTGATAAATCAAATGCTGAAGCATCTTCGCCGTATATAACTCCAGCCAATGAATTATTATTGTATTGAACTATTGGTGCTATTTCATAATATTGATAATCAGGTGTTCCTTCAACATAGTCAAAATCTACACTTAGTTCCCAACCATCACTTCCCCAAACTTCAATAAAGGCTTTAAGCTCAACATTCCCTGTGAGTAATGATTTAAAGTCAGTTACGTCAATTTCTAATCCACGCTCTAGTTGACCTGTGCCAACTCCATAAGGAGTAATGTAACGCCCTATTTCGTACCAATTGTTTGTAGAATTATCTCTAACTAAAATATTTGAATATACATCCCATTCATTACATCCGCCAGAAGGACAATCTAATTGTAAGTACATAATAATTGATTCAATGTTAGTTGTATCATCATGGAGTGTATAAGTTTGTGCAGACGATTGACTAAAACCACCTCCGTAGGCTAACCGAGTTTCATTAAATGCCTGATAATTATACACCATAGGAATGCCTGTGCCAACTAATTCTACGGAAATAGTAGTTAATTCTTCACTATAAAATTCTAAAACATTTAATGATTCGCCAATCTCTGAAGGTTGAAAACGTACATACAAAAGAAAGTCTTCATTTGCAGTTTGTTGATCAATTTGTAATGAAGAATTATAGCTAATATCGTCTAAAGAAATTAAAAATTGACCATCTGAAGATATATTTAAAAATGAAGTTAAATTATTTGCAGTAATTTCAATAGGTAATGATTCAGATATAGTTCCAACAATTGTATCATTAAAAAATAATTCAGAATAATTTACACTTAAATTGGGATCAGTTCCAATAGCGTTAGCAATTAGGTTAACTGATTGAGAATTCGCATTTGTACTAGTAAATATTAAGCTTTCTGAAATCTGACCAATAGCGTCCTCATTTGGTGCAAACCTAACGTACAATAACTGTGAGTTAATTTGATTATTTATAGTTTGGACAGTAATCTCTGATTCAAAGTTCTGACCATCTAAGGAAATTTCAAAATTAGAACCAATATTTATATCTAAAACATCTGATAAATCTAACCCACTGAAAGTTAGTGTTTTAGCTTCTGAAAACATAAGTATTTCTGTGTCAGAAAATGTTAGTGTTTGAGTACTAACTGAAAGTGAGGGAGTAGCATCCTCTTCAGAAGAGTTATTTCCTGTGTTATCACTACTACAATTGAATAAAAAAAATACTAAAGTAATTACACTAAAATAATTTATAGATCTTATTAATTTCTTCATAACGTTTAAAAAATTTAAAAAAACAAGTTAGACATTTTTAAATAAACGGCGATAAAAACTACTAACTTAGTTGCGTTAATTATAGATATTTAAATTAAGTAATTTATTAAAAATTTAATAAACCCAGCTTCTGTTCTTCAAACTCCTATAGAGTATCTAAAGGGAGTAGGTCCTAGTCGTGCTAAAATATTACGCAAAGAACTTGAAATTAACACTTATCAAGACCTTATAAATTTATTTCCAAATAGATATATTGATCGCACACGTTTTTATAAAATATCAGAATTACAATCTTCAAATTTGGAAGTACAACTTATTGGGCAAATAACGAGTTTTAAAGAAATTGTTCAAAAGCGAGGTAAACGACTTGTTGCTAATTTTAAAGATGATACCGGGTTTGTTGAACTTGTTTGGTTTAAAGGTCACAAATGGATTCGTGATCAATTAAAAACCCACACCGATTATGTTGTTTTTGGAAAGGTAAATCTATTCAATGGAGTTTTTAATATGCCCCATCCTGACATTGAACTGAAAACTACTTTTGATAAGGGGTTATCAAAGGCTATTCAACCTATTTATCCGTCAACAGAAAAATTATCAAACAGAGGTGTGTCAAATCGTGTTATTTGTAAAATTATGAAACAGATTTTTTTGCAATTAAATGGCCGTTTTGAGGAATCACTTTCTTCAGAAATATTAGATCATCAAAAATTGATATCTAAAAGTGAAGCGCTTTTGAACATACATTTTCCAAATAATCAAAGAATATTACGTTTAGCTCAGTTTAGATTAAAGTTTGAGGAGCTTTTTTATATTCAACTACAACTTATTTTAAAAAATATTATTCATAAGTCTAAAATTAAAGGTTATCAATTTGAAACCGTAGGAGATTACTTTAACTCATTTTATAAGAATCATCTTCCTTTTGAATTAACAAATGCTCAAAAACGAGTATTGAAAGAGATTCGAATTGATATGGGAAGTAATGCACAAATGAATCGACTTTTACAAGGTGATGTTGGTTCTGGAAAAACGATTGTAGCATTGATGTCTATGTTTATTGCAATTGATAACAATTTTCAATCGACTTTGATGGCCCCCACAGAAATTTTAGCATATCAGCATTATAATGGATTGAAACCTTTTTGTGATTTAACTGGAGTAAATATTGCATTATTAACTGGGTCTAGTAAAATCGCTGCTCGACGTGTTATACATGAACAATTAGAATCTGGTGAATTACATATTATTGTGGGAACACATGCTTTGTTGGAAGATAAGGTGAAATTTAAAAACCTAGGCTTAGCTATTATTGATGAGCAACACCGATTTGGAGTCGCACAACGAAGCAAGCTTTGGAAAAAGAATGATTTTCCTCCTCATATCTTAGTTATGACAGCAACTCCGATTCCACGAACTTTAGCAATGTCTGTTTACGGTGATTTAGATATTTCCGTAATCGACGAGTTACCTGCAGGAAGAAAGCAAATCAAAACTTTTCATCGCTTTGATACCAATCGATTAAAAGTTATCGGTTTTATTAGGCAAGAAATTGCAAAGGGACGACAAATTTATATTGTATATCCATTAATAAATGAAAGTGAAACTTTAGACTTTAAGGACTTAATGGATGGTTATGAGGGCATTGTTCGTGATTTCCCAATGCCAAAGTATCAAGTATCTATGGTGCACGGACAAATGAAGCCAGCAGATAAAGAATTTGAAATGCAACGCTTTGTAAAAGGTGAAACACATATTATGGTAGCTACAACAGTGATTGAGGTTGGGGTTAATGTTCCAAATGCATCCGTCATGATTATAGAAAGTGCCGAGCGTTTTGGATTATCGCAACTCCATCAATTAAGAGGACGTGTGGGACGTGGAAGTGAACAGAGTTACTGTATTTTAATGACAAGTCATAAATTAGGAGAAAATAGTAAAACAAGAATGCAAACGATGGTTAACTCTAGCGATGGGTTTGAAATTGCGGAAGTAGATCTTAGGCTACGTGGCCCTGGAGATATGATGGGTACACAACAAAGTGGGGTTTTAGAACTTAAAATAGCCAATATTGTAAAAGATAAAGACATCTTATCCTTAGCAAGAGATTGGGCTAAAAGAACTCTAGATGTAGATCCTAATCTTAGCGATCCCGTACACAAACCCATTGCGCATACGTATGCCAAAATAGGAAAGTATAAAAATATATGGAATTATATTAGTTGATAAAAATTAAGGCAAAAATATAAATACATTTAATATAAATAATTTGAAGCCTTATATTTGTTAAAAATTTAAATTCATGACATTAATAAAATCGATTTCAGGTATCAGAGGTACTATTGGAGGTTATATAGGTAATAACTTGACTCCTATCGATGCTGTAAAGTTTGCATCCGCTTACGGCGCTTGGATCAAGGAACAAAGAACTAAGAAATCTTACCGCGTTGTAATTGGTAGAGATGCCCGAATTTCGGGGGAGATGATTCAAAATTTGGTCATGAATACATTGATAGGAATGGGTATTGACGTGATAGATTTAGATTTATCAACTACACCAACCGTAGAAATTGCAGTACCGTTAGAGCATGCAGATGGAGGAATCATTCTAACAGCGAGTCACAATCCAAAACAATGGAACGCATTAAAGTTATTAGATCAAAAAGGCGAGTTTTTAAATTCTACACATTGCCAGCGCGTTTTAGATATTGCAGAATCTAATTCTATAGAATTTGCTAGTATTGATGATTTGGGAGTCATAACCAAAAATCATGCTTATTTTGACATCCATATAGATACCGTTTTAGATTTAGAATATGTAAATACAAAAGCAATTTCAGATTGTAAATTTAAAGTGGTTATAGATGCAGTTAATTCAACTGGTGGAATCGCAATCCCTCTTCTTTTGGAGCGATTGGGAGTTGAACCGATTAAATTACATTGTGAACCCAATGGTCATTTCCCTCACAATCCAGAACCATTAAAAAAACATTTAACAGACTTATCTGAAAAAGTAGTAGCCAGTGGTGCTGATTTTGGAATTGCTGTTGACCCAGATGTTGACCGCTTGGCATTTATGGACGAAAATGGAGTGATGTTTGGCGAAGAATATACTTTAGTTGCATGTGCTGATCATATTTTAAGTCATAATCCAGGAAATACTGTAAGTAATCTAAGTTCAACAAGAGCTCTTAGAGATGTTACTCAAAAATATGGTGGTACTTATACAGCAAGTGCTGTGGGCGAAGTTAATGTGGTTAATGCGATGAAATCATCTAACGCAATTATTGGAGGAGAAGGGAATGGTGGAATTATATATCCTAAATCTCATTATGGACGTGATGCTTTAGTGGGTGTTGCTTTATTTTTAAGTTTATTAGCAGAACGTAAAATAGCGGTGAGCACACTAAGGGCTAGCTATCCCTCATATTTTATGAGTAAAAAGAAGATCGATTTAATTCCTACAACTGATGTAGATAAAATATTAGCAGCCATAAAGGTGAAATATGATCAAGAGGAAATATCTACTATTGATGGTGTTAAGATAGATTTCCCAAATAAATGGGTTCACCTTAGAAAAAGCAATACAGAGCCTATTATACGTATCTATACTGAAGCACCAACTCAGGAAGCTGCGGACAATTTAGCAAATAAAATTATAAATGAAATAAAAGAAGCAGCGGAGTTTTAAACCTTTCGGTGCTTCCAACGATTGTGGGTCCACAAATAGTATTCAGGCGCCTCGATAATTTGATCTTCAACAAGTTTCAAGAAACTATCTGTGATATCATAATCCTTAAAAGACTTTGGCTTATCTGCTAGGGTTTGAAAGGTTGCTTCATAAAACCCTCTTTTCATACGTTTTACAGAAAAAAATACTATTGGCATATCTAATTTCTTAGCCAGAGCTTCTGCACCGGTATGTACAGGAACATTGATCCCCATAAAATCTGCCCAATAGCGAGCTTTGTCTTTTTTTGGAGACTGATCAGACGCAAAACCGCTCATGGACAAGATGCCTTTCTTCCTAGCCTCCTCCATAACAGAAAACGTTTCTTTAGTAGTAATGAGATAACTATTGTAGCGAGCTCGGATTGATTTTACTAGTCGATCAAAATATTTATTTTGGAGTCTTTTGTAAATAGCATAACTGCGATGCGTCGTGTAAGTTTGGAGAATAAAAATCCATTCCCAACTTCCGTAATGTGCACACATCAAAATGATACTTTTATTTTGCTTTTCATAGTCAGTAATGATGTCTAGGTTATTGAATTTATATCTAGATTTCATAGAATCAATGGAAATATTCATTGATTTGACAGACTCAACTATCATGTCACACAAATGATGGTAAAATCTTTTTAAAACTATACGTAGTTCAGCTTCGGATTTATTTGGAAATACAAGATTCAGATTTTCTTTAACTACTTTTTTTCTGTAACCTATAACGTAATACATCAAAATATATAACAAGTCAGAAACGAAATAAAGTATCCTGAACGGAAGCATGGATACTATCCAAAGAATAGGGTATATTAAAATGTATGCTAGTAGTTGCATTTAAAATATTAAATTTACTTTCGCAAAGATATAGTTTATTTAATATTTAGTCCTTATGAAAATTAGTATTTATACCTTAATAATTATAGCAATTAATGTTATTACTTCTTTTAAAGGCTTTAAAGACCGTTCATTTTTTGAGCAATATAAATTCAATGTCGGAGGGGTTAAGCGAGGCGAAAAACTCCGATTATTAATATCTGGTTTTTTACACGTTGATCTTCAGCATTTATTATTTAATATGTTTACCCTCTATTTTTTTGCTGATATTGTTTTAGCTAGTGTAGGTCCAGTAAACTTTTTTTTAATTTATTTTGGAAGTTTAATTTGTGGTAATTTTTTGTCTTATTATTTTCATCAAAAAGAATTTTTATACTCAGCTGTTGGTGCTAGTGGAGCAGTTACCGGTATTTTATATTCCGCTATACTTTTGTATCCTGGAATGAAATTATATCTATATTTTATCCCAATTCCAATTCCTTCTTACATTGTTGGAGTAGGGTATATGCTATATTCAATTTACGGAATGAAGTCGCGCACAGGAAATATTGGTCATGATGCTCATTTTGGTGGTGCTATCGGAGGATATGTTTTGACTTTACTAATTATTCCCCAAGTTTTAAAGACACATTTGTGGATGGTAATTCTTCTAGCTATTCCAATTTTAATTCTGTTTTTAACGCATAAAAACAAAAAAATTTAGTAAGCTGTAAAATTAGAAATCAAGAAGTTTCTTTATTTTATTATCTAACTGACTGCCTCTTAGTCGTTTGTCAATCAGCACACCATCTTTATCTATAATAAATGTTGCTGGAATAGAGTTCACACCATAAAGCTGCGCAATTGGATCATTCCATGATTTTAAGTTTGAAATATTATACCAGTTTAGCTGATCTTTTTCGATGGCTTTGATCCATGCTGATTTTTGGGTTTCTGAATCTAGTGAGATACTAATAATTTCTAAGCCCTTAACATGATATTCATTATATAGACTTACAAGATTAGGGTTTTCGATTCGGCAAGGTTTACACCATGATGCCCAAAAATCAATAATCGTTACTTTTCCTTTAATTTCATTAAGCTTTAACATAACTCCTTCAGGATTAGGTGCTGAAAAATTGGGAACTTTCTCGCCAATTTTTATTAATTCATTTTTTTTAACTTTATTGAGTTTTGTTTTGATTTGGTTTGAAATAATTTGATTTTCAACTGTTTTTGTTTTTATACTTATATTAATTTTATCATATGCTTCTTTAGCTAGATCCATATCAAATCCTTTTTGACCTATTGCGCTATTTAATAATGTTAATGAAAAATCAGAATCAGGATATGTTTTGATAAAATTAAAACCAAAGTTCTTTAGTAATAATTTTTGAGATTTCATTTTTTTATTAAGTTGATTTAAAACTATCGGATCATTTGTTAATTTCATAATCGAATCTCGTAAGTTACTAATCACATTATATTGTTTTTTGTATTGTTTTTTGTAATCGTCAAATACATTATTATTGTAAGTTCCTACACTTGTAGATGAAAAAATACTGTCCTTGTATATTGTAACATCAATTTCTCCAGGTTCAAGAATAATATTAGTTTGGCCATTAACTCCGTCTATTGTCAAGGTTCTCATTTCAACACCACTGATTTCTCCCTTAAAACTGAAAGAACCATTGGCAACGATAGCAGTATCAGTGATTCTTACGCTACGAGGGTTTGTATTTGTTTTTAAATATGCTCTGAGTCCATTAAAAACTCCTTCGCATTTAACATTGACTAGATATTCGTTATTCGATAATTTTGGTTGGTTTTTACAGCTAATTAAAGACGATAAAATCAATAATGTATATATATAAGTTTTCATAATTAATTTTGAATATATGAATTACAAAAATAATTTAAAATTATTACATATATCATTTGAAGTAATATTAATACTTTTGTAAAAAAAACTATTGCATCTAAAAGATACTATAATAGCTTTAGCTACACCTTCTGGAGCAGGAGCCCTCGCAGTTATTAGACTCTCTGGACCCAATTCTATTTTAATGATTGATGATTTTTTTAATTCAATTCATTCTAAAAAAATGATTAATCAAAGATCACATACGATTCATTTAGGTCATATTACTGATTCTGGTAGGGTTATAGATGAAGTTTTAGTTTCCATTTTTAAAAACCCTCAATCATATACCGGGGAAAATGTCGTTGAAATTTCTTGCCACGGAAGCACCTATATACAACAGGAAATTTTACAGTTATTTGTTCGAAATGGAGCTCGAATTGCCAATCCTGGAGAGTTTACATTACGTGCTTTTTTAAATGCTAAATTAGACTTAAGTCAAGCAGAAGCTGTAGCAGATTTGATATCGAGTGAGAATAAGGCATCCCATCAAATAGCTATGCAGCAAATGCGTGGCGGGTTTAGTAACAAAATTAAAGAACTGAGAGACGAATTATTAAACTTTGCTTCTCTTATTGAGTTGGAGCTTGATTTTTCTGAAGAAGATGTAGAGTTTGCAGACCGTAAACAATTTCAAGATTTGCTTAATCGAATTATTAAAGTTTTAAAATATTTGATTGACTCTTTTTCAACAGGAAATGTGATTAAAAATGGAATTCCAATTTCTATTATCGGAGCACCAAATGTAGGAAAGTCTACCCTTTTAAATGCGTTATTAAATGAAGATAAAGCTATTGTAAGCGATATTGCAGGAACAACCCGAGATGCTATTGAAGACGAAATTACAATCGAAGGTATTAAATTTCGATTCATTGATACAGCTGGTATTCGTCAAACTGAGGATATTATAGAAAGTATTGGTATTGAAAAAACATTTGAGAAAATCACTCAATCGCAAGTCATATTATATTTGATAGATGTTTCTAAGCTAAGATCTGAATCAATTACTTTATTTAACAACGAAATATTTAAAATTCAAGAGAAATATCCAGATAAAGAATTAATAGTAGTTGCTAACAAAATAGATTTAGCTGATATTGGAACTGTTAAGAAATCAATTATATACCCACACACTCTTTATACCTCAGCTAAAAGTGATATGGGCATTTCATGTTTGAAAACTAAGTTATTGGAATTTGTAAATACTGGTGTTTTGCGTAACAACGAGACTATTATTACAAACTCTAGGCATTATGATTCTTTACTCAAAGCTTTAGCAGAGGTACAAAAAGTACAAAAAGGCATTGAAGGAAAGCTTCCAGGAGATTTATTAGCTATTGATATTCGTCAAGCCTTGCACCACTTTGGAGAAATTACAGGAGAAATCACCTCAGATGATCTTTTAGGTAACATATTCGCTAACTTTTGTATTGGTAAGTAAAGCAAGGTTACAAAGAGTTGATTTCTCAACTAACATTATAACTGAACACAAACCACAGTATTATTATCTTTTGTTTTTTTCAAAACACGATTCTTGTAATGCCTCTAATAATTTCATGTTACTTTTAGATAAATTAAGCATTTCAGATTGAGTGAAATTCTTAAATAGTTTATTTATGTAACATTCGCTGTAGGCCTGTAAATCGTAAATTTGTTCTAGGTTATAATATGTAGAATCCCCTAACTCTTTTTTTATTTCTGACAAGTGATTTTCTGCTAGTATGGATTTCTGATCCTGACTTAGGTTTATCTCTGAGTCAAAATTATAAATTGATAAACATTCAATTGAAACCTCTTTGAATAGTTCGTTTGAAAATAAAAATTTGGATGCAACTACATTAGATGACTCACCAGCATTTTTCTTTTTATAAATGTCCTTATTAAGCTTAATAAATTCACTAAGTGTAAGTTTGTCAGCCAAGTTTATCATCATGCAATGGCAGAAATTTAATGAAACCTCTTGATCGTATCCAGTCGATTTAGCACACGCTTCTATGAATGACCTCCCATTAAACTTCACTCCATCTTTAAAGATTATAATATAATCACCATCTTTTGATTTTTCTACCGATGCTTTAAGCTCATTAATCCTATTTGTATCTACATAGTTAGTAATTTTATTGTCATTCTCATTCTCCTTGTATTCTTCTAAAAGCAAATTAAAGTTATCAATAAAATCATCCATTGATAAACTCTTAAATGAGTGTATCGAAGGATACATGATGTTTTTTTCATTGGGGTTGTTGTAATCAAGGTCATCAAGATTGAGTACATCATGAGCTAACTCATGGAATATTAGATAATACTTCTGAGCTTTACTGAATGTATTCCAACTCCTTTTATTAATAGTGATATCTATAATTTCGTCATTATCAAAACCAGTTGAAAAGCCGTGCATGTGATAGGTGTTTTCTGATGTATCGAGTGATTCTAATCTAATATTAATTTTTTTCGGTCTGACTTTAACTATACCAGATTGTTCAAGTTCTCTGTAAAATTGATCAATGTAGGGTTCAAAGTTTTCATAGTCCCCTACATAGTTATTATCTATGTTGTTGTATTGATCTTCAAAAATCACTGATTTTGTTATGTTAAAAAAGACGTAGTAATTTTTATCAAAAGTAGATTCCTCGGAAAAACCACTCAGGCTAATTAGTTTGTCTTCATATGGGATAATCCAAGAAACAATCCTCATTTGTTTTTTTTGTTCTAGGATTTCAAGTGGTTGATCATAAATTATTTCAACAGCTGGATATTGATCAACTGCAACTAATTTACTTGAAACATATTCAACATCTAAATCTGAAATAAATTCCAGTGCAAAGCTTTTTACTTCTGATGGAGAAGACAATTCATTCTTTATTGATGTTCTACTAATGAAATAGGGGAAGTAATTGATATGGACAATATAAGTTAGGATATTTTCTTTATTGTTAAATTTCGCTACTACATTAGGTCTTGCACCTTCAATCAATTCGAAACTTATTGGCTGCTTAACTTTGATATTTACACCTTTTGCTTTTGGATGTGACTTAAAACTAACATAATCTCCTAAATCAGTAAGTTTAGTTTTTTCTCCTAGCTCGCTGCTAGTGATGTATGCCCTATACACTATACCTTGATCTCTAACATAGTGATACATTAAGCCTACTTCTTGTTCAATGTATATTTTCTTTTCTTTATCTGTTAAAGATTCTATTAATTGTTCCCTACCATTTTCTGCTGGATACCAGTATTCACCAACTTCATAGGTATATAATATATTTCTTCCAACAGTTGTCACGTCTATCATTGTAACGTCAGTTCCTGGGATTTCAAAAGGTAAATCCATTTTAGATATGACCATTTCAATTGACTCTTTGAGTTTTTCATCTGAAAGCCTTTGAGAAAACATCAATGAACTTGAAATAAGAAAAGTAAATAATATTATGTACTTCATTTTAATGTTTTGATCATAACTAAATATCAGAAATGTAAGATTACTAATAAAAAAAAATTAATATTTTGAAGTAAAATTATAAAATGTAATTATTTATACCAAACGGTGGGGCTACATATCAATTTCACAGCCAGTAATCAAAAAAAAACGATCTGTAAATCAATAGGGGGGAAGTCGTTTTTTGGGCTGTTGCTGGAATTTTGGTTTCTTTCTAAAGCATATAACAAAATCAAACACTTTATTTATTTCCCACATACTTAATGCTAGAGGCTGTGCTAAGAAGCTAAATAAAGCTTTATGGTGAAGGATTTTAAGTATTTAGGATGTGTTAGCGTAATATTATGTAAGAGACTTATTTGTCTTTAATTGACTTTTATTTACAATATTTGCACCAGAGTGATATGATTTTGATACATTTTAAATGTAACTCATTGATTATCAATATAAATTACTTCCTGTATTGGAAAAAAGTACAATGTTAAAAAATGTATTTTTTTTATTAGAATTCTTAGCTTGTTAAACGGAAATGTCGTTGGACAGTTCCGTTTATTGAGCTTATTTCATTTTAAAAAATTTAAGTTTATTGAGTTTGAGGATAGTCAATATCAATGTAAATATTTGAATACTCTGAGGAAAGAGAAATTGTTCTTCCATCGGAGATTTCAAACTCACGAGAATTTTCACTTCCTTCATTATTCAATTTTTTACTCATCATAGAGAATAATTTTTCTCTCAACTCCCGACCCCTTCCGTAGGCATTATTTTGAAGTCTTAAAGTTACTCTAATAGACTTTATTTTAGCCTGAGAATTTACTGCTCTAACACTAGTATCCTCATTACTAACAAGAGTGTTGTCTAAGTTATATCGCAACGAAAACTTCATACTATCATCAAAACCTATGTGACGTCCGTGAATAGAATAAGTATCTATACGACGTGAATTTTTAGAAACATCTAGTAACACAGAAGATCGCTCAGAAAGATCAAGATTACTATCAAGGAAGTCATTTAGGAAATTTACATCAAAATCCTCATTATTAGTGAATTTGGCTAAAAATCCGTTTTTGGGATCAATGATCTCATTGTAAAACGAATTTAAGTCTACAAAAGTGCTGTTTATTGTTTTATTTAAATCAAACGCAGTGTTGTTCTCATAAATTGAGCTTGTAAATGGTTCATGAAACAAATTCTTTATACTACTTTTATGTTCAGTAATATCATCACCATCCTTATCAACATACATCCATTCTCCACCATCTTTAACATATGCGCCTTTTCCTAAAAAAGGAATAACTTCTTCAAATTCAGTTCTAGTAATTAGCTTACGATCTATATCCATAAAACCATATTTTCGGTTTGAACCGCGATTTATTGATACATCATTATATAACCTTACAGGATCAGTTTCACGAGTTTTAATTATATATTCCCCCTCGTCATTTATAAGTCCATATTCACGATCAGACCCTTTCACAGACGCAGTTCCATTAAAAAATGGTAAAACTTCTCGCCAATCGTCACTAGAAATTACTTCTTTACTATCTGTATCCAGATAACCAATACGATCTTCTTTTTCGAACACACACAAACCTTCAGAAAAAGAAGTCAATTTATCATATTTAGATGTTAATGGTATTACTTCATTCCCATTATCATCAATAACACCATGCAATAATTCACCATCAACTTTTTGCATTACAATGGCAAGACCTTCTCTGAAAGAATTAACATCAAAATATTTTGGCCTAATCACTTCTTCGTTTTTTAAATTAATAAACCCCCAAAAACCTTGGCTATTCTTAACTTTAACTAACCCTTCAGACAAAGATCCTGCTTCTTGAATTCCAACGAGAGTCTGTACCAAATTTAAATCACTGTCTAATATAGCTAATTGACCATCGCTTAAACGAACCACTATATGACCTTCGTTAAATAACAACGAAGTTTCGTGAGTTGTTTCAGTAATTTCACTTTTATTATTAACAAAATTTAAGCTACCATTAGTATTTTCAAAATGGGCCCAATTTTCGACCATAATTGAGGGTTTTTTATCTAATTCAAAATCTACTACGATATCGCCATTTAAATTTACAATTCCATAATCACCACGCTTTTCTTCACGTGCAGGAATACCAACTCCTTCAAAATAGGACGTATTTCCACAAGAATAAATAGTTACAATAAAAACAATAAGAAGTTTTTTCATCATTAAGTATATTAAATTAATTAGAAAGCAAATATAATAATTTTATCTGAAAAATAAATTATGTCCTAAACTTCAGGCTTACTGATGGTAAACATACTTTCTTTTGTAACTCGTGAATACCAATCACCTCCTAATCGTGCAACTAAATCAAGTTTAGTTGGATCAACTTCGCCGTTGCGATCTATCAAGTCAGAATTAACATGTATATGAACTACTTTTGCAATCACTAATTGTCCAGCACCACCGTTTTCTCCCAAAGATATGATATTATCAACTACACACTCAAAAGAAACCGGAGACTCTAAAACTCTGGGAGGTTTTACTTTTAGTGATTTCACTTCAGTGAGCCCCGTTTCATTAAATTCATTAACTCCTTTTGGATAATCTTTACTCGAATCAGACATTTGCTCCACTATTGAATAATCTACCATGTTGATAACAACTTCTCTTGTTTCATCAGAGTTTTGTAAGGTATGTTTAGTGCTATTGTCACGTACACGCCTACTTGGAGAAAAAATTAAAATAGGAGGATTGGAGCTAAATACATTAAAATAGCTAAATGGACTAAGGTTTACATTGCCTCTAGAATCAATTGTACTAGCAAACGCTATAGGTCGTGGTGCTACAGCAGTTAGAAGTAATTTATGTAAGTCTTTAGTTAGTAGATTATTGGGATCAAATGATATTGTTTTAGACATAGTATTTATTTAACAATTAGTAATTTGGATGAGACTTTACCAAATCCAATACGAATTTTTCCATGCTTACAATAACCTCTCATAATAACAGTGTCATTGTCATTAATAAACTTTCTAGTTCCTCCGTCTATTAACTCTACAGGTTTAGTCCCTGCCCAAGAAAGTTCAAGCATAGATCCGTATGAATTTGGTTTTTTTCCACTTATAGTGCCTGAAGCCATTAAGTCACCAATATTTAAATTACAACCATTTACAGTATGATGAGCTAGTTGTTGATTCATATTCCAATACATGTATTTGAAGTTTGAATAACTTACAACTGTTTCTTTACAATTTTCAGGCTTGATAGCTACTTCTAAATTGATATCATAGTTTTTCAGCCCTTTTGATTTTAGATATGGCAGGACCTTAGGATCTTGTAATGGTCCTTGAACTTTGAATGGCTCCAAAGCTTCTAGGGTTACTACCCAAGCAGACATTGATGATGCAAAGCTTTTTGCTAAAAACGGCCCTAGTGGAACGTATTCCCATTTTTGTATATCTCTTGCAGACCAATCATTAAATAATACTTTTCCAAAGATATAATCATCTGCATTTGTTACTGAAACAGAATCTCCTAAGTTAGATTGTTTTCCGATTATAAATGCCATTTCTAACTCAAAGTCAACTCGAGCTGATGCTTGAAAGGAGGGAGGTGAGTTAGGCTCTAAAACAACTTGTCCTTTTGGTCTATGTACGTTTTGGCCACTTACTACTATTGAAGATGCTCTTCCGTGGTAACCAACAGGTAAATATTTCCAATTCGGAAGTAAAGCATTTTCAGGATCTCTAAACATAGTTCCAATATTCGTAGCATGTTCAATACTTGAATAAAAATCAGTGTAATCACCAACTTTTACAGGTAAATGCATTGTAACCATTGATTGATTAATAAAAACCGAAGGATTTGATTTTAGTACTGAATTTTCATTGCATAATTCTAATTGAATTAACTCTCTAACTCTTACAGTAATATCTTTTCCGAGTGCAATGAAAGTATTTAAATAGTTTGAAATAAAAACCGAATCATCAAATTTTAGGTCTTTAAAAACTCCAAGTTTACTAGAGGCGTATAAATCAATAATATTTTCACCAATTGCAATACCAACTCTTTTAATTTGATCTGATTCAGAAAAAATTCCAAAAGGTAAATTATAAATACTAAAATCTGAGTTTTTTTCAACATTGATCCAAGATTGCATAAGTTATTTTTTTATAATTAAGTCTAAGCCATCAATAATCAACTTAGTGTATAGTTTATTTTGTTGTAATTTACTTAGTTGATCATATACTTCATTCATTAAAGATAAATCTTTGTTATAAATTAGTTCATATATTTCAAGCAAAATTAACCATTCAGATGGATAGTTTTTTACAACTTTTTTGAAAACAGATTTTAAAACATCAAATTCATTTGTATTATTTACTCTGTGAAATTTGACTAATTTATACAGTTCATGAAGTTTCTTTTCTTTGTATGAATATAAAATCTTCGTTGTCTTTTGTTTTGATATCTTATATATGTCATCAAAAGAGTTAGGGTCAGCAGGACCTGCAAATGCGGAAGAAATTATGTTACCAATTACCATGTCATAAATACCCCAGCTTGGTTCAAATAATACTTGTTCGTTATAGGTTACTAGGCAGTTTTTAAAAGAAATTAAAATAATCTTACCTTGAATATCTCTCTTTCCAGTAATAACTTTTCCGTTAACAATAATGCCACCTTCAAAACAAAGTCTAGTAGTTTTCCCTTCAATTATTCCATTCTTTTTCAAGTCTTCAGGTGACATGTCTTGAATTAAAGTCGAAATATCTTTCAGATTACCAATAGTACTTCCATACCCATTTGGGTGGCGTTCCACTCCATGTCCTATTAGTTCAGTACCCTCATAGGCTAACGCTGTTGATCCGATAGTCTGGAAATAAATTGGAGTATCTCCGTCATTAATAACTGTTTTAAAGGTTCCAGAAATTTGAACACCTGTATTTAACTTAATTGTCCCCATTTTTTTGGATGCAATTAGTTTTTGAATTCCTTCAAGACCACCTTTTCTGACGGCCATTGTGTTTGCAAATTTTTCTAAAACAACACTTAAACTTGAAAAGTCAGGTGTTACAAACAATTGCGGTTGAGTGTTTGTGATATCAAAGTTTACTGAAGCAGCTTTAATTGAATAAGGTATTTTCTTAACATTATTTTGCAAACAAAGCTGACTTTCTTCTATAGAGGATAACAGTCCAGCACCATACAATTTTGGATTTTCTATTTTTCCAATAAGGCCATACTCAACTGTCCACCAATGTAGATTACGAATTTTTGCCATTTCAGAAAGCTCGCCCATTTCTGATTGTAATTTGTTGACTTGCGCTTCTGCCTCTAATATTGATTCTTTGGATGAGTTAGGATTTTCTTTTAGAATTGATAACAACCTAATAGATTCATACATTTCATGATCCATAGGAGATGAAATAGCTTTCGAACCAATTTGACCCAAACGCCTTAAATATTCAGCATATTCATAATTTGCTATAATTGGGGCATGACCTGCTGCTTCATGAATTATGTCCGGAGCAGGTGTGTAATTAATGTGATCTATTGTTCGAATTTCAGAAGAAATCACTAATACGTTATAGGCTTGAAATTCCATGAATGCATTTGGAGGAATGAATCCATCTACAGCAACAGCAGCCCATCCAATATCTTTTAAAATCCTGTTCATACCATCCATTTCAGGAATGTTTTCTTCAGAGATTCCTGTTTTATCTAATCCATTAATATAACAGTTATGCGCTATTTTCTTCAGAGTTTGAATATTTAGACGCATAACATACCTCCATACAGATTGATTTTGAGCAGTATAGTCGCTGTAAGGTTGTTCAATTATAAATTTGTGAAGATGTTTAGGTAGCTTTTCTGTAACACTATTAAACTTCATTTAATTAATTTATCAGTTATTTGAAATATTTAGTTATAATGTTCCTCTATTTTCCTGTTCTCTTTCAATGGCTTCAAATAGTGCTTTAAAATTACCTTTTCCAAATGATTGTGCTCCCTTTCTCTGAATAATTTCAAAGAACATAGTTGGTCGGTCTAATACTGGTTTTGTAAATATTTGAAGTAAGTACCCTTCTTCGTCTCTGTCTATTAGAATACCATGCTTTTTTAAAGTATATAAGTCTTCATCAATTTCGCCAACTCGTTCCAGTAAATCATCATAATATGTTTCTGGAACATATAAAAATTCCACTCCACGATTTTTCATTTCTTCAACTGTTTGGGCTATGTCATCTGTTGCAAGTGCTAAATGTTGAACACCAGGACCATTATAAAAATCTAGATATTCTTCAATTTGTGATTTTTTAATTCCTTCAGCAGGCTCATTTATTGGAAATTTAATTCGACCGTTCCCATTGCTCATTACTTTGCTCATAAGTGCAGTAAACTCGGTAGATATATCATTATCATCAAATGAAATTATTTGAGCAAACCCCATGACATCTTGGTAAAACTTACACCATATGTTCATTTCATCCCAGTCTACATTACCAACAATATGGTCAATATGTTTAAGTCCAACTGATTCTGGGCTATAATGTGACTCCCATTTTCTATATCCAGGAAGGAAGATTCCATTGTAATTTTTTCTTTCAATAAACATATGAACTGTTTCTCCGTATGTATAAATTCCTGATTTTATTATTGATCCATTCTTATCACTTATTTCAGTTGGTTCCAAATATGGTTTGGCGCCTCTTTTAATTGTTTGATTGAATGCTTCGGTGGCATCTTCTACATGTAACGCAACAATTTTTACTCCATCACCATGATTGTTAATATGCTGGTTAATTAACGAATCTTTTTCTAACGAAGTAGTCAATACCAAACGAATTTTTCCTTGTTTTAAAACATAAGATGCAATATTGTTTTCTCCAGTTTCCATTCCTGCATAAGCATCTGCTTGAAATCCAAATGCAGTTTTGTAATAGTGAGCACTTTGTTTTGCATTTCCAACATACAACTCAATATAGTCAGTTCCAGAAATGGGTAAGAAATCCTTTGCTTGGTCAAATATTTTCTTTATTTTAAAATTGAAATTTTGTAATTCCTCAATACTCTTTGTAGGTTCCATTTATGATTTATTTATCCATGATTTATAATACGAGCCGTTATTTATTTTAATAGCTTCTTCAGTTACCATTAATGGACTGAAAGTATCTACCATAACAGCGAGTTCCTTGGTTTCTTTTTTTCCAATACTTTTTTCCATAGTTCCAGGGTGAGGGCCATGTGGAATTCCAGCTGGATGTAAAGTTATGCTTCCTTTACTGATATTATTTCTACTCATAAAATCTCCATCAACGTAATAAAGAACTTCATCCGAGTCGATATTAGAATGGTTATAAGGGGCTGGAACTGAGTTTGGATGGTAATCGTATAGTCTAGGTACAAACGAACAAATAACAAATTTAGAGCTTTCAAATGTTTGATGAACTGGGGGTGGTTGATGAATCATTCCAGTTATGGGCTCAAAGTCATGTATTGAAAATTTGTATGGGTAGTTATAACCATCCCAGCCTACTACACTAAAGGGATGTGCTGCATAAATATACTCATGAATTGTATCTTGTTTTTTAACTTTAATAAGAAATTCACCTGAGTCTTTATATGTTTCCAGTTCTGATGGAGGATGAAAATCTCTCTCTGAATAAGGAGCACCTTCCACGAGTTGGCCAAACCAGTTTCTGTAACGTTTTGGTGTGTAAATAGGACTTTTTGATTCTACAATAAAAAGGCGATTATCTATATTATTGAATTCAATTTGATAAATAACTCCCCTAGGAATGACTAGATAATCTCCATATTTAAATTCGATATTTCCTAGAAGGGTTTTTAGTTTTCCAGTCCCTCTATGAACAAAAATCACTTCATCTGAATCAGTGTTTTTATAAAAATAACTAGTTAATGAATTATTTGGCGCAGCTAAACTAATTTGACAATCTTCATTAATTAGAATACAAGATCTGCTCTCTAAATAATCAGACTTAGGTGTTACCTTAAAGCCGTCTAATTTAAGAGATTTCATGTTCTTAGACACTGCAATCTTTGGAGACACATCGTATGAATTAATAATCTCTTTAACTTGCGTAGGTCTTTGTGTATGATACATCAATGACGACATACCTTCAAATCCTATCGTGCCAAATAATTCTTCATAATAGAAATTATTGTTGGAATCTTTAAATACAGTATGTCTCTTGGATGGGATTTTCCCTAAGGTATGGTACTTTGGCATATTACATGAGTTTAAGCAATAATTTGTATAATATATGTCAAGAACAAATATATACGAAATACATTTATATAGTATGTTTATTTTATAAGTACTTGTTGCATAAGAATATTTATATGTATTTTTGATTAAATAAATTGTTTTATTCTTTTTTAATCTATTCTTATAACCGTTTAACTTTATTTTTTCTAAATGATTGACAAACTTGATAAAATTGATATTAAAATCTTAAAGCTATTACAGCACAATAGTAACCGTACCGTTAAAAATATTGCTGAAATATTAGGACTTACTACTACTCCTATTTTTGACCGAATTAAAAAACTTGAAAAAAAGGGTTTTATAGACAAATACGCAGCTATTTTAAATTCTAAAATGCTTGGCTTGAAATTGACTGTGTTTGTAGGTATAACACTAAAAAACCATACAAGAAGTTATTTAGAAAAATTTGTAGTAACAATAAAAGGTTTCCCTGAAGTAGTTGAATGTCACCGTGTTTCAGGCAATTTTGATTATCTCTTAAAACTAACTTTAGTTGATATTGAAGACTATGAACAGTTTATATTGACCAAGCTAGCTATAATAGCAGATGTTAATAATGTACAGAGCTATGTAGCGCTATCTCAAAGTAAATCGACTACTGAATTAAATTTGGATCATTTAATGTAAATCTTCTACTCTCTGAGTACTATTAAACTAGCTTTATAACCAGTTGTTAATAACCATTCCCCAGATGCGATGATAACATCACTTTCATTATAAACTTTTAGTTGTGCAGTATTGGGACTCGAACTTCCTTCATTTAAAGCAAAAAACTGAATCTTATTAAGTCCTTTTTTTAATTCAACATCAATCACGTAAGCAGTATTTTTAAGGGCTATATTAGGATGTATAATTGCTTCATTTAGTAATAATTTGATTCTATCACCGTCTTCGTATTCATGGTCTCTACAAACAATTCGAATATATTTTGATTTAGTTTTGATATCTCCGAGGTAATAATCACGATCAAACTTAGAAATATTTTTTTTACTTTCGTTAAATTGCTGTTTGATTTCCCAAGTGGGATCTACTACATCACGAGTTTCTGTAATCCCATACTTTTTCTTTGCAAATCCATCAATTGGTTTAATATCCATTGTGATTGCAAACCCTTTATCAGTTAATCCAACTACTGGTGATAGTCTAATAGGATATTCTTTAGATAATTTAATTTCGTCTAAAGCTGGAATATTTAAACTGTAAAATTGTTTAGATTTATCAATTTGTGAATAACAAGTATACTGCATGACAATTATTATCAACAATATTAAATATCTATTCATGATCATAAAAATTACTTATTCGGTAAAGATATATATTTGATCATATAATTAAAGTGTCAAACAATTAATATTATTTTAAAATCACTTAATCAAATAATATTAATGATATAAAATCATGATCGTCAACAATGTTTAGATTCTATTTCCAATTTTTAAGTTTACTTGTTTTACCAATGCCAGGATTAAAAAAGTTAGTTGGATCCAATTGTTTATAAAATTCAGTCAAAGAGGGTTTTGCAAAATATTCATGTCCAACATTATGCTCAGCAGGATATTCTGCACCTCTAGCTTCGTAAGTTTTTAATAATTCTTTTTTTAACTTATCAACATTTACACCTTTTTTAACAATGTAATTTAGGTGTAAGACATGGCAGAATAAATGACCATAGCAAAATTTTGTGTCCAGTAAATTATTTATTTTTGATGGTAGTTTTTCAAACCAATCTTTTTCATTTCTTGGGAATGCAATATCCATTGATAACATTCCACCTGTTTTAACTTCATTTAGTGCATGATAACGACCTATGGCACTTGCAGCAACATAGCGGTGTAAGATAGATTTTTTGGCTTCTCTTGTAGTACATTCAAAATAACCTCCTTCTTTATCATTGAAAAATTTATTGAAATATTCTATCGCTTCACCTATTCCATCATCAGACATTTCAATTATCCAATGGTGTTCATATTTATCTCTAAACTCTTCCATTCTTTTAGGTAAATGACTAGGCCATAACTTGCTTAAAAATTGCATTATTTTATCAGATAATTTGTCGGGAAGAAAATTTATATTTTTAGATAATAAATCTACTTTTCTCTTTAACTCAAAAAGTTTTGGTAGAAAATTAGTGCCAAATTTTTCTATCACAATAAAGTTGTCTTTACTGTATTTTTTTGCAGCATCATAACAATCTCTGTGCAGATAATCACCAGAAGTGGGGAGTGTTTTAAATTTCGAGAGGACATCCCTTCTTATTTCCCAAAATACATCTGGACTATTAGATCCAACATAGAAAATCTGACTTTTTTTAGGGATATCGTAGGTATCCAATCTTACTGCAAAAACAGCGACCTTACCAGCGCTTCCTGAGACTCCATGTAACAATCTTTTATCAGCATTGTACCTTGATGGTAAACTTGAATTAATTTGTCTAACAATATTTGGATAATCGTTATCAGACGCTAGCTTGTTTGATTGTTTAATATCCGATTCATCAAAATTTCTATTTTCTACATTGTTTAAAATTTCCTCCTCACTCGAACCTAAATAAATTCCAAGTTCATTAATTAATTCTAGTTCATTATTTTGATTCACTTTGCCATATAAAGCTAATTCTGTATATGCAGGACCTCTTTTCACTAATGAACCTCCCGAATTATTACAAACCCCACCAATAATAGAAGCTCCAATTGATGTTGAGCCTATAACAGAATGAGGTTCTCTTCCAAATGGTTTTAATTTTTTTTCCAAATCATACAAAGTACTCCCAGCTAATCCTAATATCTGTTTTCCCCCATTAATAATGTGAATACCATTAATTCGCATAGTATTAACAATTACAATAGGACGGTCATAATCATTATCATAGGGTGTAGAACCGCCTGTTAAGCCAGTATTGGCAGCTTGCATGATAACAATAGTATCAGCTTTCACGCAAATTTTTAAAATTCTCCAAATTTCTATCAATGTGGCGGGTTGAACGACTGCAAAAGCGTTTCCTGATCCGTACCTCCAACCCTTACTGTACTTTTGTTTTTTCCAACTATCTGTAATTAGATATTTTCTACCAACCGTTTTTTCTAAATCAAATAGTAATATAGAATTCTTATCCATTTTGTTGGGTTTATAGATCATCGTTAAAGTTAACAATTATCATAAATAATACTTATTTTCTGTGATGTTATTTTATTATCTTAAATTTGAACTGTGAATTACATAGAACTCTTGGGATATTTTAGCGCCTTATTTATTGGGGTGGTTGTAGGGATTTTTGGTGGTGGTGGATCTATACTTGCTGTTCCTGTATTTGTATATTTATTTCACTTAAATCCAATACTAGCTACTAGTTATTCTTTATTTGTAGTTGGTTTTTCAGCCGCTGTAGGAACCCTGATAAATATCAAAAAAAAGTTAATTAATTACAAGACGGCTTTTATTTTTAGTTTGCCTGCATTGTTCTCTGTATTTTTAGTCAGACTTTATTTTATTTCTGTTATACCCGAAGTCATTTTTGATACAGGGTCAATATTTATTACAAAAAAAATGGCGCTAATGTTACTCTTTAGTGTTGTAATTTTATTATCCTCAGTTTCTATGTTTAAAAAAAACGAACCAGTTATTGCTCAAAAATTAAATAATACAAACTATAGCTTATTGACATTCATTGGTTTAGGAGTGGGAATTCTAACAGGTTTAATTGGTGCAGGAGGTGGGTTTATAATTGTTCCTGCATTGGTTCTTTTTGCAAATCTTAAAATCAAAAATGCTGTTTCGACATCCATGGTTATTATCACAGTTAATGCACTATTTGGTTTTTGCTCTGATATCTCGCAGATAAATATTGATTGGTTTTTTCTTATTATCATAACATTTATTTCAATATTGGGTATTATTTTAGGTTCATATTTATCGAATTTTGTTAATGATCAGTCCTTAAAAAAGAATTTTGCACGTTTTATTTTCTTAATCGCATTAGTCATTATCTACAATGAATTGGGTTAATTTTTATTAAATAATTTTGATCATATTGAATTTTAAATTTTTCATTATATTTGCACTTAGTTTATTTTACAGCTATGAGCCAAAAAGTTTTACTTAATAACAAGGAAGTAAACATCATTCTGCACCGATTGGCTTGTCAACTTATTGAAAAACATACTGATTTTTCTAATACTGTTTTAATTGGTCTTCAACCTAGAGGCGTTTTTTTAGCACAACGCTTAAAAATAATCCTTACTAAAGATTACAATTTATCTAACATTAAATTAGGTCTTTTAGATATCACTTTTTACAGAGACGATTTTAGACGCTCTGACAAGTTACATAAAGCAAATTCTACTGAAATTGATTTTTTGATTGAAGACAAACATGTTGTTTTTATAGATGATGTTCTTTACACTGGTAGAAGCATTAGATCAGCACTTACAGCCATCCAATCTTTTGGAAGGCCAGCAGGGATTGAATTACTTACATTGATTGATCGTCGATTTAGCAGACACTTACCAATTCAACCCAATTATCGAGGGCGTCAAGTAGATGCAATAAATCATGAAAAAGTATTGGTAAATTGGAAAGAAACAAAAGGAGAAGATGCTGTTTATTTAGTAAATAATTAAATTATGAGCAAACTTAGTGTAGATCACTTGTTAGGTGTAAAATTTCTGAAACATGATGATATTAACCTTATTTTTGATACTGCAGATCATTTTAAAAAGGTTATTAATCGTCCTATCAAAAAAGTACCCTCGCTAAGAGATATTACTATTGCTAATCTTTTTTTTGAGAATTCAACCCGTACTAAATTATCATTCGAATTAGCACAAAAACGCTTATCGGCTGATGTAATTAATTTTTCGTCAGGTCAATCATCTTTAAATAAAGGGGAAACATTGATAGACACGGTAAACAATATTCTATCTATGAAAGTAGATATGATTGTAATTCGTCATCCTAAAGCTGGTGCGGCTAAGTTTTTATCTAATCATGTAGATGCTAAAATAGTAAATGCTGGGGATGGTGCGCACGAACACCCAACTCAAGCTTTGTTAGACTCCTACTCAATAAGAGAAAAATTTGGTGAGGTTAAAGGGAAAAAAGTAGTGATAGTAGGAGATATCTTACATAGTAGAGTTGCCTTATCAAATATATTTGCTCTTCAAACTCAAGGAGCAGAGGTTATGGTTTGTGGCCCCAGAACTTTAATTCCTAAGTACATACACAAACTCGGTGTGACAGTAGAAACAAATTTACGTAATGCACTTGAATGGTGTGATGTAGCAAATATGCTTCGTGTTCAAAATGAACGTATGGATATTAGTTATTTTCCTTCAACAAGAGAATACTCACTACAATATGGTATAACAAAAGACCTTTTAGATTCCCTAAATAAAGAGATCACTATTATGCATCCAGGTCCTATAAATAGAGGTGTTGAAATCACTAGTGAAGTAGCAGATTCTAACCAATCAATTATTCTTAATCAAGTAGAAAACGGTGTAGCTGTAAGAATGGCTGTTATTTATCTATTAGCGTCTAAAATTTAGTAATATTATGACCATCGAACAATTCGGAACAACAGCTGTTGTTACTCAAAATAAAACAAGTTTAAAAGAGCTTTCAAATAATTTGTCAGCACTTTATGAACGCTTGAAATCACAAGACGTTATTTTGCACTTAAAAGATATATCTTCAGGATCTGTAGAATATTTTTCAACTATAATTAATAATCATAGTATTGCTAATCGTTGCTTTATTATTGTAAATACTGAACTAAATCAAGAAAATTTTGATAATTTTATAATTATTCCAACACTCCAAGAAGCTTATGATTATATTGATATGGAGGTAATGCAACGCGAATTAGGATTTTAAAAAATAAATTTGAAACTATCTATTTTAGGTTGCTATAGTGCAACTCCTCGTATCGTTGCGCAAACTACTTCTCAAGTACTAGAAACTAGAGGTCACGTGTTCTTGATAGACTGCGGGGAAGGTACTCAGGTTCAGCTCAGAAAGTACAAAATTAAGTTTAACCAGATTAAACATATTTTTATTTCTCATTTACATGGAGACCATTACTTTGGACTTATTGGATTAATTTCTACTTTTAATTTATTGACTCGAGATACCGACTTACATATATACGGTCCAAAAGGTTTAAAAGAAATTATAACACTTCAAATCAAGCTAGCTAAATCGTGGACTAATTATAAAATCATATTTCATGAGCTGTGTAGTAGTTCTTCTGTTTTAATATTTGAAGACGAAAAAGTTTCTGTTCATACAATCCCATTGGATCACCGTATATATACTAATGGATTTATAATTAAAGAAAAGTCATTTAATCGTAAATTAAATATCAACAAAGCAGAAAGTTTAAATATTGATAAAGCCTATTTCAGAAAACTTAAACAAGGAGAAGATGTAGTTAATGATAAAGGAGAGATAATCAGTAATAAATTAGTTACTCTTCCAGGTCATTCCCCTTTAAGCTATGCTTTTTGCAGTGACACAGCCTACTGTGAATCGATCATTCCAATTATTTTTGATGTTGATGTTTTATATCACGAATCTACATTTTTGGAGGAGCATGAATATTTATGTACCAAAACTAAACACTCAACTGCCAAACAAGCAGCAACAATTGCTTTAAAAGCTAATGCCAAACAATTAATTTTAGGCCATTATTCTACTCGTTACAAAGGTCTTGAAGGGTTTAAAAATGAAGCATCTACTATTTTTAAAGATGTTGTTTTATCGGGTGATGGAAAAGTATTTGACTTCTAGAAATCTTCAAAAACTCCCAGTCCAAATAATGCAAAGTCATATTTAACAGGGTCTACTGAGTCTAGTATACGTAAGCTTTCATCGAGCTCGGCTACAGCTCTGGCATCGTTTTGTGCGCGTTCTAACAAGCCAAGCTTTCTAGCAACATTTCCAGAATGTACATCGAGTGGGCATGATAGTAGGGAAGGAGATAAACTTGACCATATTCCAAAATCAACTTTTGTATAATTTGGACGTATCATCCACCTTAAAAACATATTAATTCGTTTTGCCGCTGAGTTTTTCATGGGATCACTAACGTGTTTTTGGGTACGTTGTAAATGTTTAATTTCAAAAAAATGTAACTTTAAATGGTGAATTGCAAGTTGAAGACTATTTTTTTGTGAGTATTTATTAAATATCCCTTCAAGTCCATTGTGGTTTATGTAAATATGTTTTAAACTCTTGATAAACTGTTTGCAGTCAAGTCCGTTAAATGTTCTGTGAACAAACGAATTAATTCTTTCCAAATCTTTGGGTTTATGATACATTACAAATTCATAAGGGGAATTATCCATTAGTTCCATTAAATATGTAGAATTTTTAATAATACTTTTTCGATTACCCCAAGAAATAGTAGCGGTTAGAAATCCAGCTATTTCAATATCTTCTTTTAGTGAATAGAAGTGGGGGATTTTAATAGGATCTGAGTCAATAAATTCTGCTGTATTATATTGTTCAACTTTAGAATCTAAAAACTCTTTGAGTTCAAAAAAATTGGATTTAAACAACTTATAATAATTTCACAAGTCCATCACTCATAATAATTTTACGATCAGCCATATTAGCCAATTCGTTATTATGAGTTACTATAACAATAGTTTGTCCAAATTGGTCTCTTAGTTCAAAAAAAAGTTTATGTAATTGTTCAGCAGATTCTTTATCTAAATTTCCAGAAGGCTCATCAGCAAGTACAATAGATGGATTATTAATTAATGCACGTGCCACCGCAACTCGTTGTTGTTCACCGCCGGAAAGTTCATTAGGTTTATGATTAATTCTGTCTTTTAACCCTAGAAACTCCAGTAATTCTAATCCTTTGATTTCTGCATTTTTTTTAGAAGTGCCTTTAATGTAAGCAGGAATACACACGTTTTCAAGGGCTGTAAATTCTGGTAGTAATTGATGAAATTGAAAAATAAAACCTATATGCTCATTTCTGAACTTTGCTAATAAATTATCCGATGAAGAAGATATATTTATATTGTTAATTACCAGTTTAGTCATCTTGTGTTTACTAGGATTATCAAGAGTTCCTAATATTTGTAGTAAAGTTGTTTTGCCAGCACCAGAAGCACCAACAATAGAAACTATTTCTCCTTGTTTAATATTTAAGTTAACTCCTTTGAGGACATGCAGTTGTCCGTAATATTTATGTAATTCTTGAGCAATAATCATATTGTGAAATTAATATTTATAGTTTTTATGTGCAATAATTAACTCCAATATTAATTTATAGTTTATTAAATTTACATATAATTTATTTCATATGAAACTTGGTGTATTTGCTGGTGGTTGCTTTTGGTGTACAGAAGCGGTATTTAAACGTCTAAAAGGTGTAAGTAATGTAAAGTCTGGATACACAGGAGGATTCATTAAAAATCCTCCATATCGTGAGGTTTGTCAGGGCAGAACAGGTCATACCGAAGGAATATCTTTTAATTTCGATGAAAATTTGATCTCTTATGTTGAACTATTAGAAGTGTTTTTTGCTACTCATGACCCAACAACTTTAAATCGACAGGGAAATGATGTAGGATCACAATATCGTTCAGCTATTTTTTATACAGAAAATGACCAATATGAAATTGCAAAAAAATATATAATGGCATTAGAAAATTCAAAAATATTTAATAACACAATTGTTACTGAACTAAACCCTTTGGAAGTATTTTATAATGCGGAAAATGATCACGATAACTATTATGAACTAAATAGAGATCAGCCCTATTGTACATATTTAATTGATCCAAAAATTGAGAAACTGTCCAAGTCTTTTAAAAAATTATTGAAATAATATTAAATTCCTGTAATACAAATATCACTATTTAAAATATTTTCCGAGTCCAAAACGTTTTAACATTTTTTTTTCAAAATGCCAGAAGAATTTAAACTGTCCAAATAACCACCCAAAAATCACAAGTAAAAGCTGGTAAAAAACCAGACTAATCAAAATGAAAAGAGTCCAATAAAAAAGGGGATATAGGTTATCTTTTGTAATACCAATCCAATTTATAAAAGGACGTCCAACAAAAACAGACGAGGACCCTGTAATAGCAAATACTATAAAAATTCGAATAAGTTCCCAGCGTTGATTAACAATCCATTTTTTTTCTAATTTATTGATCGCGTATATTACTAATTTTAAAAAAAAATAGTATGTAATGACATAATATATAATAAAAAGTAGAAAAGGTAAATAATATGAATCAGTTATATCAAACCAATTTATAGGAAGTAAATAAACCAACTTAAAACTACTGTAACCTAGAAATAAAACTCCAATAAACGGAAATAATAACTGCCAGTTTTTGGTAATTTGCCAGCTTTTTTTAAATTTTTTCATATAACTTTAATTATACTTTAACTAATTGTTTACGTTTAGTAATGTCAAGTTATTTTTTGTAGTTTTAATAATGTATAATAAAATAAAACACCAATAATCAATCAATATTTACTTAAGTAATGATATAATTTGTGTAGCTAATTCAGAACCGATACGGTCTTGAGCTTGGTTGGTAGCTGCTCCAATATGGGGAGTTAATGATATTTTAGAATTCATTAAAATCTGAACTGCAGGAGTTGGTTCATTTTCAAACGTATCTAAACCGGCAAACGATAACTTGTTAGAATCAAGAGCAGAAACTAAAGCTACTTCGTTAACGACCCCTCCACGAGCTGCATTTATTAATGCGGCTCCATCTTTCATGAGTTTAAATTCAGCTTCACCAATTACAAATTCTTTTTGTGCTGGCACGTGTAAGGAAATGAAATCAGATTCTTGTAATAACTTTTCTTTGGATACGGTTTTGATTTGAAAATCAATTGTTTGATTATCAAAAAACTCTATAGAAATTGTTGTTTTTTCAATAAAAGGATCAAAAGCAAGAACCTTCATTCCAAGTCCTAAGGCAATTTTCGCAGTGGCTTGGCCAATACGTCCAAATCCAATAATCCCTAAAGTTTTTCCGCGAAGTTCAGTTCCTTTAGCATAGGCTTTTTTTAGTTGTTTAAATTTCTTTTCTCCTTCTAAAGGCATGTTTCTGTTAGAGTCATACAAAAAACGTACTCCAGAGAACAAGTGTGCGAATACTAATTCAGCTACTGATTCTGATGATGCAGCTGGTGTGTTAATCACATTAATTCCTTTTTCACGAGCATAGCTAACATCAATGTTATCCATACCAACACCACCTCTTCCAATAACCTTTAGCCCAGGACAGGCATCTATCAGGTTTTGCCTTACGGTTGTAGCGCTTCTTACAAGAAGTACAACAATGTTCTCAGTATTAATAAAGTTTTCTAATTGCTCTTGTGCTACTGTTGTGGTTAATACCTCAAAGCCAGCATCTGTTAAATCATTTATTCCACTTTGTGAAATACCATCATTGGCTAATATTTTCATTTTTTATGCTTTACGTTCTAATTCACTCATTACATCTACTAAGGTTTCAACACTACCTAAAGGAAGAGCATTATACATTGAAGCTCTGTAACCTCCAACACTTCTGTGACCATTTAAACCATTAATCCCAGCGTCCTTGCACATATCTTCAAAATCAGTTTTTAATTTGACATCGGTTAATGTGAAAGTTGCATTCATCGAAGACCTGTCTGCATTGGCAGCAAATCCTTCAAAAAGGGGGTTTAAATCAATTTCTGAATACATTAGACGAGATTTTTTAAAGTTTTCCTTTTCAATAGCTTCAATACCTCCAAGTCCTTTTAACCACTCTAAAGTTAACATTGACGTATAGACAGCAAATACAGGAGGAGTATTGAACATACTATCTTTACTTATTTGGACTTTATAATCCATCATACTAGGAATTTGTCTTGTTACTTTCCCAAGAACATCTTCTTTTACAATAACAAGGGTAGTTCCAGCTGGACCCATATTTTTTTGGGCTCCCGCATAGATCAGATCAAATTTAGAGAAATCAAGTGAACGAGAAAATATATCACTACTCATGTCACAAACAAGAGGAACTTTCAATTTTGGAAACTCTTTCATTTGAGTACCAAAAATAGTGTTATTTGAAGTACAGTGGAAGTAATCTAAATTTGGAGGTATTTCATATTTCTTTGGGATGTAATTAAAGTTAGAATCTTTTGATGAAGCTACTTCAATAACTTCCCGAAATATTCTAGCCTCTTTAATAGCTTTATCACTCCAAGTTCCAGTATTTAAGTACCCAGCTCGATTTTCAAGTAAGTTTAAAGCAACTGCTAAAAATTGAGTATTTGCACCACCTTGAAGAAATAAAGCTTTATACCCTTTCCCTTTTAGTCCTAATAATTCTAAAGCTAGTGATCTTGCATTTTCCATTACATCAACAAAAGCTTTGCTTCTATGTGAGATTTCAATAAGTGACAAACCGTCATCAAAATCTAATAATGCCTTGGCTGATTTTTCTAAAACTTCTTCAGGTAAAACACTAGGACCTGCACTAAAATTATGTTTTTTCATTGAAAAAATATTGTAAATAGTATATGTTAGTTAATGTTAAATAAATAATTTATAAAGATCCTAATTAATATGAGATAATCATACACTAAAATGCTAATTTTATGTTATATTTTTAACAAGAAATCAACAGTATCAACTCCATCTGCGTAATCATCAAGATTAGGAGTTTGTGTGCTACCAAAAATTAGATGATTTTCTGATAAATCATTAGACACTATGCACTGAATTTTATCTGAATCCATTTCTAGTTTTTTAGATAAATCTTCAAAAGAGTGATAATGTTCATAAAATAAGGAAGCAATAGGGGAGGCGTAGCTAGAATCCTCTTTTAACATTAAAAATCCATTTTCAAGTAATTTAAATTCACTCATCAAGAAAACAGCTTTATTATAATCATAATTATTAGCATACTTAGCACCTTCAACTATAGGGTGCCAATGATAAATAGCTTCAAAAAAAGCATCGAAATTATAGTTTTTTGGTACAAATAATTTTGAAACACTTCGACAACCCAAGCCGTAATATTGAAAAATATCATTTGACAATTGTAACAAATGATCATTCGATTCTTCACCTGTTAATATGGCTACAGAGTTTCTGTTCTTACGAATAATAGATGGCTTGTCTTTAAAGTAGTACTCAAAATAACGGGCAGTATTGTCACTTCCCGTAGCTATAACTGCATCAAATTTTTCTAGATTTCCTTCCAAAAAAGTTACTCTATTTTTAAGTTCTGGCACTAATTTATTTATGTAGTGTAGTAAAAATGGTAAGAGGTGTTTATCGTTAGAAGATTGTTTAATAATGATATTATGATTACATATTAACGCACACAAGAAATCATGAAAGCCTACCAAAGGAATATTCCCTGCCATAATAATAGCTACTTTTTTTTGAGTTAGATTTTCAAAATTATAATTAGTTATCCATTTATTTAAAGAATCAGTGTTTAAAAGTGAGGACCAGTTTTCTATTGCAAGTAGGAGGTTGTTTTTAGAAAACCAGCCATTGTGTTCCTCAGAAATTTTTAACTGGTGTTGAAAACCATCAAAAAATAAGTCATTATTTATAACTGAATCATCTTTTGATATTGATTTTCTTGAAAACTGGCGTAAAAATCGTCCTAATTCATTTAAAGCTGTGATTGTATTTGATTTGCTACTCATTATTTGTTTAAACGCTTTTTTGGAGTTATTTTTGTTTGCAAATTTAAGTAATATATACCCAATTATAGCTATGGCGATTATTATAACTGATGAATGTATAAATTGTGGTGCTTGTGAGCCAGAATGTCCTAACACTGCCATATATGAGGGTGCAGATGATTGGCGTTATAAAGACGGAACCAGTCTTCAAGGTAGTCTTGTATTAACAGATGGTAAAAAAGTTGATGCTAACGAAGCTCAAATACCTATTAGCGATGAACTTTATTACATTGTGCCTGATAAATGTACTGAATGTGTAGGATTCCATGAAGAGCCTCAATGCGCTGCAGTTTGTCCTGTTGATTGTTGTGTTCCTGACAGTAATCACATTGAAACTGAAGATGCGCTACTAGCAAAACAACGCTTTATGCATCCTGAATAGTGTATGTTATAAAAAGTTAAATAAACCATTCAATTGTATGTGTTTTATTTGATGTGGTTACTTCAAATTGATAGCGGAAAATAAATTTCTCAATTTATGTCTACAGCTTTGAAAGTAATTTATCTACTAATGTGTTGTGATAAATTAAATAATTACATTTGTAATCAAATTTTAAAGAAATGAAAGCAGGTATTGTTGGATTACCAAATGTAGGAAAATCTACTCTTTTTAATTGTTTATCTAATGCTAAAGCCCAGAGTGCAAACTTTCCATTTTGTACAATTGAACCAAATATCGGAGTGGTAAACGTTCCTGACACTCGATTATCAAAATTAGAGGATCTAGTTAATCCTGAACGCGTTGTGCCAGCAACTGTTGAAATTGTAGACATAGCAGGCCTAGTAAAAGGAGCTAGTAAAGGAGAGGGATTGGGTAATCAATTTTTAGGTAACATTAGGGAAACAGATGCAATTCTTCATGTTTTACGCTGTTTTGATAATGATAATATTATACATGTGGATGGTAGTGTGGATCCAATTAGAGACAAAGAAACCATAGACATGGAGCTTCAATTAAAAGATTTAGAAACAACAGAAAAAAAATTAGAAAAAGTAAAACGTGCTTCTAGAACAGGCAACAAAGAAGCCCAAAAGGAAGAAATTGTACTTCTGAAAATAAAAAATAAACTAGAGTCAGGAATTTCTGTTCGTGCAATAGAATTTTTGGAAGATGATTATATAGAATTTGTAAAACCTTTACAATTTATAACTGATAAACCAGTAATGTATATATGTAATGTTGATGAAAACTCAGCACTTCAAGGAAATTCATATGTTGACCAAGTTAAAGAAAATGTAGTTAGTGAAAATGCAGAAGTCTTAGTACTTGCAGTGGGGACAGAAGCAGACATAAATGAATTGGACGATTTTGAGGAACGTAAAATGTTTCTTCAAGACATTGGTCTTGATGAGCCAGGTTCTGCCAAACTTATTCGTTCAGCATATAAGCTACTAAACTTGCAAACATATTTTACAGCTGGAGTAAAAGAAGTACGTGCATGGACAATTAATATTGGTAGTACGGCTCCTCAATCAGCTGGGGTGATTCACACCGACTTTGAAAAAGGATTTATTCGTGCAGAAGTGATTAATTATGATGACTTTGTTAATTTCGGATCAGAAGTAAAAGTGAAGGAAGCTGGTAAAATGCGAGTAGAGGGTAAAAACTACACTGTTAAAGATGGTGACATAATGCATTTTCTATTCAATGTTTAGTGGATATTAAATTAAATTATTACAAAGCCAATGTTCTCAACAATATTGGCTTTTTTGTTAATTAATTTGTGTTTTAAAGGTTTTATTTAATGTAGTGATGTACTATATTAGCCACCTATCTTATAATTATTATGTCTCTAAACTCAGCTTACACAGAAGATAATATTAGATCGCTAGATTGGAAGGAACATATCCGTATGCGCCCTGGGATGTATATAGGAAAGCTAGGCGACGGTTCCTCCGCTGATGACGGTATTTATATTTTACTTAAAGAGGTGCTAGATAATTCTATTGACGAATTTGTAATGGGAGCTGGTAAATCTATTGAAATTTCAATTCAAGGAAGTAAAGTAATTGTACGAGATTTTGGGCGTGGAATCCCTTTAGGAAAAGTAGTCGACGTTGTTTCTAAAATGAATACGGGTGGCAAATATGATTCTAGAGCCTTTAAAAAATCCGTTGGTCTAAACGGCGTTGGGACAAAAGCTGTAAATGCATTATCTTCTTTTTTTAGAGTTGAGTCTACAAGAGAAGGCAAATCAGCCTCTGCAGAATTTTCGTCTGGTATATTAAATAAACAAGATTTATTAGAAGACACCACGCGGCGGAAAGGAACAAAAGTATCATTTGTGCCAGACGAAGCTATATTTAAAAACTATAAATATAGAACTGAATACGTTTCACGTATGTTGAAATACTATGTTTACTTAAATCCAGGTTTAACCATTTTATTTAACGGTGAAAAGTTTTTAAGTGAAAATGGTTTAAAAGATCTTCTTTTAGATAATACAAATACTTCGGATATGATATATCCCATAATTCATCTTAGATCAGAAGATATTGAAGTAGCTCTTACACACAGTAAAACACAATATAGTGAAGAATATCATTCGTTTGTGAATGGCCAGAACACAACCCAAGGAGGAACTCATTTAGCAGCTTTTAGAGAAGCATTTGTTAGAACAATACGAGAGTTCTATGGAAAGAATTATGATGCTTCAGATATTAGAAAATCTATAATTTCTGCAATTGCCATTAAGGTTATGGAGCCAGTATTTGAAAGTCAGACAAAAACTAAATTAGGATCAACTGACATGGGAGGGAATCTCCCAACAGTCAGAACATTCATAAATGATTTTTTAAAAACCAAACTAGATAATTTTTTACATAAAAACCCTGAAACAGCTGATGCTATACAACGTAAAATTTTACAAGCTGAGAGAGAAAGAAAAGATCTATCAGGCATTCGTAAAATTGCAAGAGACAGAGCAAAAAAATCAAGCCTTCACAATAAAAAATTAAGAGATTGTCGCGTTCATTTTGGTGATATAAAAAATGTACGGAATCTTGAATCTACTTTGTTTATTACTGAAGGTGATTCCGCGTCAGGTAGCATAACAAAATCTAGAGATGTCAATACCCAAGCTGTTTTCAGTTTGAAAGGTAAACCCTTAAACTGCTATGGATTGACTAAGAAAATTGTTTACGAAAATGAAGAATTTAATCTTCTTCAAGCTGCATTAAATATTGAAGAATCGATTGAAGATTTACGATACAATAACATAGTAATTGCTACAGATGCTGATGTTGACGGCATGCATATTCGTTTGTTATTAATAACTTTCTTTCTTCAATTTTTTCCAGAAATTATCAAAGAAGGCCACCTTTACATATTACAAACTCCTTTATTTAGAGTTAGGAACAAAAAAGAAACAATTTATTGTTACTCTGAAGATGAACGCAGAAATGCTGTTCAAAAATTAAAACCAAAACCAGAGATAACTCGATTTAAAGGTTTAGGAGAGATTTCTCCAAATGAATTTAAATATTTTATTGGTGACGATATTCGTCTTGATCCGGTAATGTTAGATTCAGATATGACCATAGAGACATTACTACAGTTTTATATGGGCAAAAATACCCCAGATCGTCAAAAATTTATTATTGAAAATCTAAAAGTAGAATTAGATATTATTGAAGAAGAGTTATGATTGAAGAAAATGATGATATTATAGATAATGAATTGCCAGAAAATCAAGAGACTATTACTCGAGTTACTGGAATGTTTAAAGATTGGTTTTTAGATTATGCATCTTATGTAATCCTAGAACGTGCTGTTCCAGCAATTGAAGATGGTTTTAAGCCTGTTCAGCGTAGAATATTACATTCAATGAAGGACCTTGATGATGGACGATATAACAAAGTAGCAAATATTGTAGGTCACACAATGCAGTATCATCCACATGGAGATGCTAGTATAGCAGACGCTATGGTTCAGATTGGTCAAAAGGATTTACTAATCGACACCCAAGGGAATTGGGGAAATGTACTTACTGGTGACCGAGCAGCTGCTTCAAGATACATTGAAGCTCGATTATCTAAATTTGCTTTAGAAGTCATTTTTAATCCAAAGATTACAGAATGGCAAGCTTCATACGACGGTCGTCGCAAAGAGCCAATTAATCTTCCTGTTATGTTTCCTTTATTACTGGCTCAAGGTGCAGAAGGAATTGCTGTAGGGCTTTCCACAAAGGTCTTACCGCATAATTTCATTGAACTTATAGACGCTTCAATTAAACACCTTAGCGGAAAACGGTTTACTATTTTTCCTGACTTTGCAACTGGTGGAATTGCAGATTTTACTAATTATAATGACGGATTACGAGGGGGTAAAGTTCGTTGTAGGGCTAAAATCTCTCAACTAAATAAAAATACATTAGTAATTACAGAGGTTCCATTTGGCACTACAACTTCATCATTAATAGATTCTATTCTTAAAGCTAATGAGAAGAGTAAGATTAGAATTAAAAAAATTGAGGATAATACTGCCGCAGATGTAGAAATTCTTGTGCACTTACCCGCTGGGATTTCACCTGATAAAACAATCGATGCACTTTTTGCTTTTACTTCTTGCGAGAACTCAATATCTCCCCTTGGATGTGTAATTGAGGAGAATAAGCCATTGTTTGTTGGAGTTTCTGAAATGCTGAAAAGGTCTACCGATCACACAGTTGATCTTCTTAAACAGGAATTAGAAATTAAGCTTAGAGAATTTGAAAATCAGTGGCACTTTGCTTCATTAGAACGCATATTTATTGAAAACAGAATATATCGTGACATAGAGGATGAAGAAACTTGGGATGGAGTAATAAGCGCTATTAAAAATGGGCTTCAACCACATACAAAATATCTAAAACGTTATGTTACAGAAGATGACATTACTCGTTTAACTGAAATTCGGATCAAAAGAATATCCAAATTTGATATTGAAAAGGCACAACAAAAAATTGATGCTTTAGAGGAACAAATAGCTGAAACAAAAGGATATTTAATAAATCTAATTACCTACGCTATAGATTACTTTAAGAGATTAAAAGCTAACTATGGAAAAGGAAAAAATCGTAAAACAGAAATTAAAATTTTTGATGATGTTGATGCAACCAAAGTGATTATTAGAAATACTAAACTTTTTGTTAATAGAAATGAAGGTTTTATTGGGACTGGGTTAAAACGCGAGGAATATGTTTGTGATTGTAGTGATATTGATGACATTATAGTTTTTACAAGTGATGGAAAAATGATGGTTACAAAAGTTGATAACAAAACCTTTATTGGTAAAAATATAATCCATGTTGCTGTATTTAAGAAAAAAGACAGTCGTACAATATACAATATGATCTACAAGGACGGTAAGGCCGGAGCATCATATATTAAGCGATTTGCAGTTACCAGTGTGACTAGAGATCGTGAGTATAATTTAACAAATGGAAAGCCAGCGTCAAGCGTGCTGTATTTCTCAGCTAATCCTAATGGAGAAGGTGAATTGGTTACAGTTTTGTTGCGTCAAGTAGGAAATATAAAAAAGCTAAAATGGGATATTGATTTTGCAAGTATTAATATTAAAGGACGCGTTTCTAAAGGAAATATTGTTACTAAAAATTCCGTCAAGAGAGTTGAGCTTAAAGAAAAAGGTGTTAGCACACTTAAGCCAAGAAAGATATGGTTTGACAACACCATTCAACGCTTAAACGTAGATGGGCGAGGGGACTTAATTGGGGAATTTAGAGGAGAAGATCGTATTTTAATAATTACTCAGTCCGGCACAGTAAAAACAATAGTTCCTGAAATAACTTCTCATTTTGAAGATGATATGATAGTTTTAGAAAAATGGATTCCTAGTAAACCAATTTCTGCGATTTATTTTGACGGTGAAAAGCAAAAGCATTATGTAAAACGTTTCCTAATCGAAAACGAAAATAGAGAAGAAATTTTTATTTCTAATCATTCATCAAGCATTTTAGAAATCATATCGACAGATTGGCGACCAGTAGCACAAATATCATTTGCTAAAGAAAGAAATAAAGAAAGACGCAAGGATCTAAAAATTGATATCGAAAGTTTTATTAATGTAAAAGGCGTTAATGCACTTGGTAATCAACTGGCTAAACATAAAATAAATCAAATAGATCTTTTAGATTCTTTACCATTCAACGTTCCTGAAAAAAAACCAGCTGACGAAATTGAAGTTATAGAGGAAGAGATTGTTAATGAATCAAAACCAACAGAATCTCGATCAGAAGTGGAACAGATTTCTAAACCAAATCAAAATGACAATGAGGATACACAATCAAGGTTATCTGATTCAAGAACTGATATTAATGATGAAGGGCAAATTACATTATTTTAGTTAATACGAGTTGCTTGACCTAAACGCTTGTTTGTTTCACCAACATAACTATATTCAAACTTGTAGCTATTATTAGTTGTGGTTAATATCTTTAAGTGAATATCTTTTTTCTCAGCACGATTTTTTGGATTAATCGTTTTAAATATCATTTCACAGTCATTGATCCAGCGAACGCTTGCAGTATCGATATTACCATTAAATTTCTCTATTTGAATTTTAGAGCTTCTAGTGAAATTAGAAGTATATAGAACCTCATTAATGATAATTTCACTTTTGTAAGTCCCCGTTTTAAAATAATTACAGTTCTGTTTAACTTGATAACAACTAACAAAAAGAGATAATACAGAAAGTATGAATATGTGTTTCATATTACAAAAATAGGAAAAAAACAGAGTGTGATAACTAAAATATTTCGCCTAATTATTTATATTTTTTTTAAACTTACGCATTGAAAGAAAAACACAATTCTACCAATTGTGACTGATTTGTTAATTTTATCATTTGTAAAGTTAGAATCTATGGTTGTTGTATTTGATGTTTCTTGCTTTAGTTCTGGATATGATGGAAACTTAACCACAACAATTAAAAACCAAATTAAATCAATTTCGGGAAAGACTTTAATATTTCATATGTATAGTCTAAGCTTAGTTTATTACGTCCACTAATAACATGAGATATAATTGAGCGTTGTACTGAAATTTTTTAAGTTGAGAATTTAATTCAGTAACATCTATCATTGTTTACAATTATGTATAATTAAAAATGTAAACGATAAATACAATTCACCAAATAATTGTAGTTTATTAGTGATTTAAATACAACAATTAACTTTAATTATATTTCTTAAATATATGATTAATAGTATTTTAAAAAGTTTTTTTATGCTAAATACAGTTTGTATTATTTATTTACACACAATATGAAAACAAACTGAACTATGTGTTGCACATACATTTGTAAATTAATAATTGTCTATAAATTAAAACCTATATTGATTACATTTGCATAATATCATTATTTATATGTTTAGTTCTACTAATTTCCTTCACCAATACGATTCGTTGAAAGCTAAATCTTTGAAAAGTAGATCGCTATCTATTTTAGATACAGAGCCCCTTTTAAACTCTTTATCAGAAATATTCAAAGTAAGTATTTTGGGAAAATCTGAAGCTGGCTTACCAATACACGGAATTAAAATTGGTTCTGGAGAGAAGCGAATTTTGTGTTGGTCTCAAATGCATGGAAATGAAACCACAACTACTAAAGCTATCTTTGATTTATTTAACTTCTTTAAAAATGGACATTATAAAGACCTGTTAGACTCATGTACACTTTTTATAATTCCAATACTTAACCCAGATGGAGCAGTTGCTTACACACGATTTAACGCCAATAAGGTAGACTTAAATAGAGATGCTGCAATAAGATCACAAAAGGAAAGCAATATATTAAGATCAGTTTTTGATAAATTTAAACCTCATTTTTGTTTTAATCTTCATGATCAACGTACAATTTACAGTGCAGGTAAACTTAATAACTCTTCAGTTATTAGCTTTTTATCTCCCTCGGTAAACCATGAGCGATCATTAACAACCACCCGAAAAAAATCAATGTTTATTATTCAGTCAATTAATAGCGTACTTCAAAAATTCCTGCCAAATCAAATTGGCCGCTATGACGATACTTTTAATCCTAATTGTGTTGGAGATCACTTTCAGGCATCTGGAGTGCCTACAGTTCTTTTTGAAGCAGGTCATTATCCAAATGATTACTTTCGTGAACAAACACGTAAATACATTACACTATCTCTGTTTACAGCAATTAATTGTATAACCACAAATAAATATGATAAAAATGTTTCGTTGCTATACTTTAATATTCCAGAGAATAATAAATTATTCAACGATATAATTATAAGAAACGCCAATATAAATTTAAGTGAACCAAGCGAGTTTTGTGATATTGGAATTCAGTACAAGGAAGTTTTAGGTACAAATGGAGTTGAATTTAAACCAATTATTGATTTTATTGGAGATTTGTCCACCAAATACGGTCATCGCGAAATAAATGCAAATTTTAATACAGTTCATAATCCTAAATTTGAAGTTTTATCAGAAAATTACGAAATCGATTTCATATTTGTAAAATCAAAAAAAATAACATTATTAGTTAAAAATAATTTACCATAACGAATCTTTTATTACATTAAAAATGTTAAATTTGAGATTATTTTGAATAATTAACAAAAAAAATAAAAGTGGCAAAAGTAAAATTAGACGAAATTGATCATCAGATTCTAGATATGCTGATTGATAATACAAGAATTCCATTCACAGATATTGCAAAGAAACTATTAATATCAGCAGGTACTGTTCATGTTAGGGTCAAAAAAATGGAAGATGCAAAAATCATTAAGGGTTCTTCACTAACTTTAGATTACCAAAAGTTAGGATATTCTTTTATTGCATATGTTGGTGTGTTTTTACAAAATACTTCTCAAACAAAGTTTGTTTTGGAACGTGTATACGAAATCCCTCATGTAACTGTTGCCCACATAACAACAGGAAAATTTAATATTTTTTGCAAAATCCGTGCTAAGAGTACAACTCATGCAAAAGAGATCATATTTCAATTAGATGAAATTGAAGGAGTATATCGTACTGAAACCATGATTTCGTTAGAGGAAAGTATAAATGACAAAAAACGTTTAATGCATTCTATTTTTAATGATTTGTAAAATTTATATATTTATGAATCATAATAACTAAATGCTTCGTAAATCATATCTTCATTAACAATTACATCAATTTTAGATTTTCCGATACTTTCAATTAATGCAAATTTAATTACACCGTGTGAATTTTTTTTATCGTATATCAAAAGCTCAATTATTGAGTTTTTGTCTTCATTATTAAATTTAATTAAGCCATATAAATTAATAAATGCTTTTTTTATTTGTGACAATTCTTCATTAGTTAACCCACAAGTTTTGTTAGACAAATAAGCTTCTAACACCATCCCAGCTGCGATGGCTTCCCCATGAAGCAAAGTAGTTTTGTTTTCACTGGATAAAAAATATGATTCAATAGCATGTCCTAAAGTATGACCAAAATTTAATTGCTTGCGTTCCCCATGTTCATTTGGATCTTGCTTAACTACATCATTTTTAATAACTACAGATTCATAAATTAAGTGATCTAAATCACACAAATTTAAACTTTTTAAGCCGCAAAGACGTCTCCAATAATCAGCGTCTTTAATTAACCCATGTTTTAACATTTCTGCTAATCCAGATCTGATCTCAGATTTTGATATTGATTTCAAAAATAAAGTATCAATTAATACCATTACAGGGAAAATAATTGTACCAACTTGATTTTTAAGACTTCCCAAATCAACTCCTGTTTTCCCGCCAACAGATGCGTCAACCATTGCTAATAAACTAGTAGGGACATTAATAAAGCTGATCCCTCTTCTAAAAGTTGAGGCTACAAACCCTCCTAGGTCAGTAACAACTCCACCTCCTAAGTTTATTAATAATGATTTGCGATCGGCACCAAGTTCTGAAAGGGTGTGCCATACTTGAGTACAAGTATCAATATTTTTGTTAAGTTCACCAGCTTCCATTTCAATAATTTCAAGTTCAGAAGAATAGCTAACATTAGCTAAAAAGTTAGGTAAACAATGATTATGAGTGTTTGTATCCACAAGTATGAAAATTTTACTGAAATTTGAACGCTCTAAAAACGAACTCAGCTCCACATAGCATAGCTCGTTAAAGTAAATAGAGTAAGCACCAGCGTCGATAGATTTCATGTTTATTTATATCTGAATTATGAAAGTGAAATTATTCACAAACTTACAAATAAAGTAGTTAGTATTAAATATATTTGTCTGGTTAAACAATTGATGATTTATGAGTATTGATTTTAATAACACTAAAGTAGCATTTCACTTAAAATCGGATTCCGAATTAAAGCGTGCCTATTTTTTGTTTAAAATGATTTCTATTCATCCTCTAGTAAGAATTGGAACAACCGCCACTAATTTTGCTTTAAAAGTTAATCTACCTGTTGAAGGTTTGATTAGATCTACTGTATTTGATCACTTTTGTGGAGGAATTAATCAAATTGATTGTATATCTAAAATCAATGAGATGTATAACAGCGGTGTTCATAGCGTATTAGATTATTCTGTTGAAGGTAAAGAAGATGAGACTCAATTTGACTTGGCTGTTCAAAAAACTTTAGAATTAATTACTTTCTCAAAAAATAGTAACGCCATGCCAATTGCTGTATTTAAACCTTCAGGGTTTGGACGTTTTAAAATTTACAACAAGATAAGTGAAAATAAAGAATTAACAACTCCTGAGACTGACGAATGGTTACGTATCAAAGAGCGTTTTAATTTGGTTTGTGGTTTTGGAAAATCAAATAATATTAAAATTCTCATAGATGCTGAAGAAAGTTGGATACAAAAAGCTGTGGATGATTTAATTTTAGAAATGATGAATCTATACAATAAAGAGTCTGTTGTTGTATACAATACCCTTCAAACTTATCGTTGGGATCGCCTAAATTATTTAAAGCAAATCCATTTAGCATCAAAAAAATTGAATTTTAAGTTAGGTATCAAATTAGTGCGAGGAGCTTATATGGAAAAAGAGAGATTGAGGGCTTCTGAGTTAGGATATAAGTCTCCTATTTGTAAGACTAAAGAATTAACGGATATACTTTTTAATGATACTTTAAAATTTATCCTAGGTAATTTAAATCAAATTCAACCTTTTATTGGAACTCACAATGAGGAAAGCACTGCTTTAGCCGTTAGCTTAATGAATGAATATAAAATTTCAAAGAATGATAATAGGGTTTGGTTTGGCCAGCTTTATGGCATGAGTGATCATATTAGTTATAATTTAGCTGCAAACGGCTATAATGTTGCCAAATATGTTCCTTTTGGACCTGTTAAGGATGTAATGCCTTACTTGATTAGACGCGCTGAAGAAAATACTTCTGTTGCAGGTCAAACTTCAAGGGAATTAAAATTAATTAAATTGGAGAAAAATCGTCGCAAAATCTAAAGGATTATTAATGTTTTTATTTCTACAAATTTAGGGCAATTTTCTACGACCATCTCATATTTTTCACCTTCTACAAAGTAAGTTTTGCATGGAAATGATTTAGTATCACTTTTACTAAAATTGATATCTGCATTTTTAAATATGTTATGCAGAGTTAAAGTGTCTATAATATTTTTATTTAATTTTTGTTGAACCGACTTTGAATATTTTGGTTTTTTGGTTTGAATATTTTTTAACACACGAGCATCTGGACCATAAGCACAACTTGTTTTTTTTCCACTCAAGAAAAATATTAAAAACACTAGACCAATTGAAAAGCCCCCCATGTAGAAACCAAATCGATGTATAATTTTCATAAGTAAATTTTAAAAGATTAAAAGATTTGAATCGGTGCAGTCTAGATCAAACCAATTAGCTATCGTTTTATTTGTTAGAACACCGTGGTAAAAATACAATCCATTTTTCAATCCTTTGTCAAATCTTAATGCATTTTCAATCCCACCGTCTTCCGCGATTTTCAGCAAATAAGGGGTAAAGATATTACTGATAGATACAGACGAGGTACGAGCATACCTAGAAGTAATGTTGGGAACACAATAATGTATTACGTCATGTTTTGCAAATGTAGGTTTGTCATGTGAAGTTAACTCGCTAGTCTCAAAACATCCACCCATATCAATGCTTACGTCTATAATGACTGCGCCTGATTTCATTTGCTCTACTGTTGTTTCATCAACTAAAATAGGGGCTCTGGTTACTCCTTTGGCTGCACCGATAGCAACATCACAGCGCATTAATGCCTTTTGTAAATTTTTGGGTTGCATGGTTGAAGTGTATATCATTTGTCCTAAACTAGATTGTAAGTTTCTTAGTTTGGTTATTGAATTATCAAAGACACGAATATTAGCTCCTAAACCTAAAGCCGATCTTGCTGCAAATTCACCAACTGTTCCAGCTCCTAAAATTACAACTTCACATGGTGGAACCCCTGTAATATTTCCTAACAAAAGCCCATTTCCTTCATTTGTGATAGACATTATTTCTGACGCAATTAAAATTGACGCAGAACCTGCAATTTCGCTCAGTTGACGAACCGCAGGAAACGATCCATCTTGATCTTTAATAAATTCAAATCCTAATGCTGTAATTCGTTTTTTTGAAAGCTTAAGAAAGTAATTTTTGTGTTGCATTTTGATTTGAACCGCAGAAATTAAAAGAGCATTTGTGTTTAGAAGATCAATCTCATCTAGTGATGGCGGTTCAACTTTAAGTACAATTGGACAACTAAATACTTTTGATCTATCATTTGTAATTTCTGCACCAGATTCACTATATTCATGATCATTAAAGTTTGCATTATTTCCAGCCCCTGACTCGATAATAACGCGGTGGCCGTTACTGGTGAGCGCAGAAACTGCATCTGGAGTCAGACAAACTCTCTTTTCAATGAATGAATTTTCTTTTGGAATTCCTATAAACAAAGATTTTTTTTCTTTCAAAAGATCAATAGTCTCTTCTTTTGGAAGTAATTGTTCTTTGGTAAAAGGAGAAATTGGTTTATCCATAGCCTTTTATTAACAATAACTAATTTACAATTATTTTTGTTAGTTTTTAGTCATTTTTTTTCTGAAATATCTAATATTCTCCCGCCATCTTTAGCAAAATTTATTTGAACTATTGATACATTTTCAGGAAGTAAATTATTAATTTTTTCTGGCCATTCAATAAAATTCCAATGATTAGCTGCAAAATATTCTTCAATTCCTATGTCTAAGGCTTCATATTGATCATTAATTCTGTAAAAATCAAAATGATAAACAACATCATCATCTAAGCCATATTCATTAACAATTGAAAATGTTGGACTAGAAATATTAGTTATACCTCCTAGCTCTTTAACTAGTGCACTTATTAAGGTTGTTTTGCCGCTTCCAATTTCTCCGTAAAACAAAATATTCTTTGATTTTACTTGATTTAGAATTACCCTAGCAGTTCGAGATAAGTCCTTTATTTTGTAGTGAATATTTTTACTCATTTATCTTGGATTTAATATAGCGAAAGGAATGATAACTTCTTCAAGTGAAATACCTCCGTGTTGGTAGGTGTTCCTGAAATAACTAACATAGTGATTGTAATTATTTGGATATGCGAAAAACAGGTTATCTTTTGCGAAAATAAATGAGCTATTCATGGCTGATGATGGTAGATATATTGATTTTGGATCTTTAACGGCCAAAACATCTTTTTGTTCATAAGACAAACTCCTTCCTGTTTTGTACCTTAGGTTAAGGCTTGTGTCTTTGTTTCCAATAACTTTAGAAGGGTTTTTAACATTAATAGTTCCATGGTCAGTAGTAATAATTAATTTAAAGTTAAGTTCTTTCGCTTGTTTGATTATCTCTAACAATGGGGAGTTATCAAACCAACTTTTGGTAAGAGATCTGTATCCCTTGTCATTAGCAGCAAGCTCTTTAAGTACTTCCATTTCAGTTTTAGCATGAGATAACATATCTACAAAATTATATACCACTACCGTTAAGTGGTTTGAAGCTTTACTTTTAAATGATTCCGCTAGTTTTTGTCCAGCTTTTAAGTTGGTAATTTTGAAGTATTCATACTTCAAGTGAGATAAGCCAAGGCGTTTTAATTGAAATTCGAGTAATTCAGCCTCATACAAGTTTTTCCCACCTTCATCATTATCGTTTTTCCAGTATTGAGGAAATAATTTTTCTATTTCACTTGGCATTAAACCAGAAAATATGGAATTTCTGGCATACTGTGTAGCAGTTGGAAGAATACTAAAGTATAAACTATCATCTTGAGTTTTGTAATATTTATTTATACTTGGTTCAATAACTTTCCATTGATCATATCTTAAGTTGTCAATAACCACCATTAAGGTCTTTTGGTTGGTATTAAGCGTATTTGCTATTTTATCTTTGAATAATGTGTGAGACATAATAGGCGCTTGATAATCTTCAAACCATCCAGTATAGGATTTTTCCATAAACTTTCCGAATTGCTGATTTGCTTCTGATTTTTGAGCCTCAAGAATTTCACTCATAGTTGGGTCGTTTGAGTTTTCTAACTCTAATTCCCAAAAGACGAGTTTTTTATATAATTGCTCCCATTCTTCAAATGAGCTGATTTCATTAAGTTCCATTGATATTTTACGAAACTCTTGTAAATAATTAGAAGACGTTTTTTCAGAAACTAAGCGATTGTGATCCAGATTTTTCTTTAAAGACAGAAGAATTTGATGAGGGTTTACAGGTTTAATTAAATAATCTGCTATTTTATTTCCAATGGCATCTTCCATGATATATTCTTCCTCGCTTTTAGTTATCATAACAACAGGAAGTGTAGAGTTTATTTCTTTTAGAGCAGAAAGTGTATCCAAACCTGAAAGTCCTGGCATATTTTCGTCTAAGAAAACTATATCAAATTTATTTTCAGTTGAAAGTTCTATCGCTTCAGTCCCACTTTTACAAGAAGTGACTACGTAGTTTTTCTTTTCTAAAAATAGGATGTGAGGCTTTAAAAGTTCAATTTCGTCATCAACCCATAAAATATTTATATTTCCCATGTTATCAATTTATAAAAAAGAAGTGCTTTGGTTTTAGTATTTTTACAAAGTAAAACTTTTAAAGTAAGTTTCAAGTATAAATTTAATACTATAAACTTTGAATACGAACAATAAGCTAAAAATATTTAACGATCCAATTTACGGATTTATTACAATCCCAAACACATTAATTTTTGATTTAATAGCTCATAGATATTTTCAGCGTTTAAGACGGATATCGCAAATGGGACTATCTTATTTAGTATATCCAGGGGCACATCACACTAGGTTTCATCACGCTTTAGGTTGTTTGCATTTAATGCAAAAGGCAGTAAGAATATTAAGATTCAAAGGAGTTAGCATATCATCGTCTGAAGAAAATGGGTTATATATTGCTATTTTGCTTCATGATATTGGTCATGGTCCTTTTAGTCATGCTATGGAGCATAGTATTGTGAAAAATATAAGCCATGAATATATTTCCCTTAAGTTTATGGAAGTACTTAATATTGAGTTTTGTGGTAAGCTGGACACTGCTATTTCAATGTTTAAAGGCGAATATCATCGAAGGTTTTTTGGACAACTTATTTCAGGTCAATTAGACATCGATCGTTCAGATTACCTTAAAAGGGATAGTTTTTATACAGGTGTTTCTGAAGGCAACATTAACAGTGAACGACTTATTTCAATGATGACTGTTATTGATGATAATTTGGTTATTGAAGAAAAGGGTATTTATTCAGTAGAAAAGTTTTTAATGGCAAGACGTCTGATGTATTGGCAAGTTTATTTACACAAAACAAGTTTGGTGGCTGAGCAGATGATCATTCGAGTTTTAAAACGTGCAAAGGAATTAGCGCTTATGAATCTAAAACTGAAAACAAGTTGTGCTCTTAGTTTTTTTCTTAATAATTCTTGCGATGTCACTAATTTTAATACTGATTCTTTAAATCAGTTTTCATTATTAGATGACTACGATGTGATGTCAGCGCTCAAATCTTGGCAATTTCATAGTGATTTTGTTCTTAGTAAACTTTCTAAAATGATTTTAAACAGGACATTGCTCAAAATAAAATTTAAAAACAATCCCGTCTCAAGCTCCAAATTAGAAAAAATGACACAAATGATGATGGAAACTCACAAGTTAAGCTCTAAAGAAGCTGATTATTTTGTGTTTAATGGATCTGTATCTAACTTAGCTTACGACCAAAAGCAGGGTGGACTTAAAATATTATATAAAAACGGAAAGGTTAATGAAGTAATTAGTGCCTCTGATCACCTTTCTCTAAAAGTGTTATCTAAAACAGTAACAAAGCATTATATATGCTTTCCAGAAGACATTCTTTGATATTTTTTTTTACTTTTGCATCAATGAAATTTACAGCCATTCAAATATCAGAAGTTTTAAATGGAGTAGTTGTTGGAGACCCAACAACTGAAGTCCACACACTTTCTAAAATTGAAGAAGGCTCAATAGGATCACTTACCTTTTTGGCAAACCCTAAATACACACCTCACATATACACGACTAAGGCCTCAATTGTTATTGTCAATAATGATTTTATTCCTAAAAAAAAATTAGAATTAACACTTGTAAAAGTTGAAAATGCCTATTCTGCATTTACCAAACTTTTAGAATATTATAATTTATCAAAAAACAATAAAGTAGGTATTGAATCTCCATTATTTATATCTGATTCGGCTTCTCATGGAGAAGATGTTTATATTGGAGCATTTTCTCATATTGGTGACCATGTTGTAATTGGAGATAATGTCAAAATTTATCCAAATACATTTATTGGAGATAATGTCACTATAGGATCTAACACAACTCTTTTTTCAGGAGTTAAAATATATTTTGATTGTATAATCGGAGCAAATTGTTATATCAACTCTGGTGCGGTTATTGGAGCAGATGGTTTTGGATTTTCACCTGATGAGAATGGAGTCTATAAAAAAATACCTCAAATTGGCAATGTTATATTAGAAGACAATGTAGATGTTGGCGCTTCTACTACTATTGACAGAGCCACATTAGGGTCTACAGTTATCAAAAAAGGAGTGAAGCTTGATAATCAAGTTCAAGTAGCTCACAATGTAGTTATCGGAGAAAATACTGTAATTGCTGCACTTTCTGGAATTGCTGGATCAACAAAAATAGGATCTAATTGTCAAATTGGTGGTCAAGTTGGTATTGCCGGACATATTTCCATCGGAGATAATGTTAAGATTGTAGGTCAATCGGGGGTTACTAAAAGTATCAAGGCAAATCAAACAATTAATGGCACTCCTGCTTTTAACAATTCAGATTTTAATAAATCCTATGTTCATTTTAAAAACTTACCAAAGATTATTAAAAATTTTCACTCATTAGAAAAAATATTTAAACATGATCATTAAAACTGAATCCAAGCAGACAACAATTACAAAAAAAGTTTCTTTGACAGGAGTAGGTCTTCACACCGGACAGGAGGTTACTATAAATTTCCTTCCTGCAGAAATTAATGATGGTTATAAATTTCGAAGATTAGATTTAGAAGGATTGCCAATGATTAATGCAGACGCAAACTTAGTAACTAACACCCAAAGAGGAACTTGTCTAGAAAAGAATGGAGTTACAATCCAAACTTGCGAACATGTTCTGGCAGCACTAGTTGGCTTAGAAATTGATAATTTAATAATAGAATTAAGTACTTCAGAGCCACCTATAATGGATGGGTCCTCAAAATATTTTATAAAAGCTTTAGAATCAGCAGGAATCAAACAATTAGAAGCTTTTAGAGAGGTTTTTGTGGTTAAAGAAGTAATATCATACATTGATGATAAATCAGGAAGTGAAATAACTATTATACCTTCTGATAGCTATCAAATTACCACAATGGTTGATTTTGGCACAAAAATACTTGGGACGCAGAATGCCACACTACAAAACTTGTCAAATTTTAAAAAAGAAATTTCTGATTCCAGAACATTTAGTTTTTTGCACGAACTTGAATCTCTTTTAGAGAATGGCTTGATAAAAGGAGGTGACCTTAATAATGCTATTGTATATGTTGACAAACCCATTTCTAATGAAACGATGGAAAGACTTAAAAAAGCATTTAACAAAGAAGCTATTTCTGTTACATCAAATGGAATATTAGATAATCTTACATTACACCATCCAAACGAAGCTGCTAGACATAAATTATTGGATGTAATTGGAGATCTATCTCTTGCTGGTATGCGCATACGAGGTAAAGTTATAGCAAATAAACCAGGACATTATGTTAATACTCAATTTGCTAAAAAAATATCAAAAATAATTAAACTTGAACGCCGTAACAAGGTCCCTTCAGTTGATTTAACTAAAACTCCTGTAATGGATGTAAATGCAATTATGGATATGCTTCCACACCGACCTCCATTTTTGTTTGTTGACAAGGTTTATGAATTATCTCCAAACCACGTTATTGGATGTAAAAATGTAACTATGAACGAAACATTTTTTCAGGGTCATTTTCCAGGATCTCCTGTAATGCCTGGAGTACTAATTGTTGAAGCTATGGCTCAAACAGGTGGAATTTTGGTTTTAAACACAGTACCTGACCCGGAAAATTATCTCACATTTTTTATGAAAATGGATAAAGTTAAATTTAAACAAAAAGTTGTTCCTGGAGATACATTAATTTTTAATTGTTCTTTAATCACTCCAATAAGAAGAGGTATTTGCCACATGCAAGGTTACGCATATGCAAACGGAAAATTATGTGCCGAAGCAGAGTTAATGGCACAAATATCAAAAGTTAAATAATTATTAAAATAATTAAAAATGAATCAACCATTAGCTTACGTTCATCCTGGTGCAAAAATCGCAAAAAACGTGGTTATCGAGCCCTTTACTACAATTAACAATAACGTTATTATTGGTGAAGGATCATGGATTGGATCAAATGTTACAATCATGGAGGGAGCACGTATTGGAAAAAACTGTAGTATTTTCCCGGGATCTGTTATCTCTGCTATGCCTCAAGATTTAAAATACGACGATGAAGACACAACAGTTGTCATAGGAAATAATGTAACAATTAGAGAGTGTGTAACAATCAATCGCGGTACTACAGATAAAATGAAAACAGTAATTGGAGATAACTGTTTGATAATGGCTTACTGTCACATAGCACACGATTGTGTAGTTGGAAAAAATTGTATTTTTTCTAATAATAGTACGCTGGCTGGGCATACAACTATTGGAGATTATGTAATATTAGCTGGAATGACTGCAATTCATCAATTTTGTTCCATAGGAAATCACTCTTTTGTAACCGGCGGATCTCTTGTCAGAAAAGATGTTCCTCCTTATGTTAAGGCCGCTCGCGAACCTTTATCATATGTAGGAATTAACTCTGTTGGTTTAAGAAGAAGAGGGTTTACCTCTGAAAAAATTAAAGAAATTCAAAACATATACCGAATACTTTATCAAAAACATTATAACAATTCACAAGCCTCAGAGATTATTGAAGCAGAAATGGAAGCAACACCTGAACGTGACGAAATTTTACAATTTATTAAAAATTCACATCGTGGTATTATGAAAGGATATTTTAAATCAAACTAATTAAGTCATGGCTAGCACATCAGATATAAGAAATGGATTATGTATAAAATATAACCACGATATTTTTAAAATTATTGAATTCTTACACGTTAAGCCGGGGAAAGGCCCAGCGTTTGTAAGAACTAAAATGAAAAGTGTTACTAACGGTAAAGTTATTGATAATACTTTCTCATCAGGACATAAAATTGAAGAGGTCAGGGTTGAAACTCATAAATTTCAATATTTATACAATGATGGAGATACATTTCATTTTATGAATACAGCAGATTACACTCAAATTGAGCTACAAAAATCAGTTTTAGATAATCCTGATTTAATGAAAGAAGGAGAAGTAGTAACTGTACTAATAAATACTGAAGATAATTCACCTCTTTCAGTTGATTTACCTTCAAGCGTAACACTTACAGTAACATCAACAGAACCAGGCATAAAAGGAAATACTGCAACAAATGCTACCAAGCCAGCAGTTGTGGAAACTGGAGCTACAGTAATGGTTCCTCTTTTTATCAATGAAGGTGACTTGATTAAAGTTGAAACTACAAAAGGCACTTACAAAGAACGTATCAAAGCCTAATATGAAATTTAAAAAGTCTTATGAATTAAGAGAAATAGCATCTATTATTGAATGTAATTTTGTAGGAGATCCTTTGTTTAAAGTATTTGGAATGAACGAAATTCATGTTGTTTCTCATGGTGACATAGTATTTGTTGATCATCCTAAGTATTACAAAAAAGCACTTAATTCGAGTGCCTCTGTAATTCTAATTAACAAAAAAGTAGATTGTCCAGAAGGAAAGGCATTATTAATTTCTGATGATCCATTTAGAGACTTCAATTTACTCACCACATATTTTAAACCTTTTAAACCATCTAATGTATCAATTTCTAAATCTGCGGTTATTGGAGAAGGAACTATAGTACAACCCAATTGTTTTATTGGTAATGATGTTGTAATAGGCAAAAATTCCATTATTCATTCCAACGTTAGTATCTTTGATGAAACTATAATTGGGGATAATGTAATTATTCAATCGGGAACAGTTTTGGGAAGTAATGCATTCTACTACAAAAAACGACCACAAGGATATGATCAATTAAAGTCAAGTGGAAGAGTAATTATTGAAAACAATGTTCACTTAGGTTCAAACTGCACAATTGATCGAGGGGTAACTGGAGACACCACAATAGGAGAAGGTACTAAATTAGATAATCTTATTCAAGTCGGTCACGATACTGTAATAGGAACTAATTGCTTGATTGCATCACAAAGTGGTATTGCGGGATGTTGTATTATTGAAAATGATGTTACTATTTGGGGACAAGTAGGAACAAATAGCGGGATAACCATAGGATCTAAATCAATAATATTAGGTCAGACTGGAGTGACTAAATCTGTTCAAGGAGGTAAAACATATTTTGGTACACCAATTGAAGAATCCAGATCAAAATTAAAAGAATTAGCATTACTTCGGAAATTACCTAGAATTATTAAAGAATTAAGAGATAAGTAAACTAGAATAAATTTATACTTTAAAATCTTTAAAGTTTAAATTCAAAAAATTACATTTGCAAAGTTGTAAATATTTAATAAGTAATAAATGAGTGTATTAGTAAATAAAAATTCAAAGATAATTGTTCAAGGATTTACTGGGAGTGAAGGTACTTTTCATGCTTCTCAAATGATAGAGTATGGTACTAATATTGTTGGCGGCGTAACACCGGGAAAAGGCGGACAAACTCATTTAGAAAAGCCTGTATTTAATACAGTCAAAGAAGCTGTTGATCAAGTTAATGCCAATACTTCTATTATTTTTGTGCCCCCTGCATTTGCTGCAGATGCAATAATGGAAGCTGCCGATGCTGGAATTAAAGTAATTATAACTATCACTGAAGGAATCCCTGTAGCTGATATGATTGTTGCTTCAAATTATATTAAAAATAAACCTTGTCGACTAGTTGGACCTAACTGCCCAGGTGTAATAACACCTGAGGAGGCTAAAGTTGGTATAATGCCGGGGTTTGTATTTAAAAAAGGTTGTGTTGGAATTGTTTCAAAGTCTGGTACTTTGACTTATGAAGCAGCTGATCAAGTTGTAAAACAAGGTTTGGGTATTACAACAGCAATAGGAATTGGAGGAGATCCTATTATAGGTACAACTACTAAAGAAGCTGTAGAATTATTAATCAATGACCCAGAGACAGAATGTGTAGTAATGATTGGGGAAATTGGTGGTCAACTAGAAGGGGACGCTGCTAAATGGTATAAAGATAGTGGTAGCAAAAAACCTGTAATTGGATTTATTGCAGGGGAAACTGCTCCTGCTGGTAGAACAATGGGGCACGCTGGAGCTATAGTTGGAGGAAGTGATGATACAGCTCAAGCTAAAAAGAAAATTATGAAAGAATGCGGAATTCATGTAGTTGAATCTCCTGCTGAAATAGGAAAAAAAGTCGCTTCAGTATTGTCAATATGAATATCTTCATATTAATAAATATTTAATTTTTTAAATCGTTAGATAAATAAAGAGTTATTTTATTTTTTTAAATTCCTAAATAAAAAAAAATATACTTTTTTTTATCACAATGGCTTCTCTTTAGTATATTTGAATAATCAATCATCACACATTTTTTATGAAATTACTTGAAGGAAAAACAGCAATAATCACTGGTGCTAGTCGAGGTATTGGAAAAGGAATTGCAACTATCTTTGCTGAACATGGAGCTAATGTCGCATTTACCTTCAGTTCTTCTGTTGAAGCTGCTAAAGCCTTAGAGATAGATCTACATGCGCATGGAACTGTTGTAAAAGGATATCAAAGTAATGCTGCTAGTTTTGATGATTCTCAAAAACTAGTAGAAAGGGTTCTTAATGATTTTGGAACTATTGATATATTAATTAACAACGCAGGCATTACAAAAGACAACTTACTTATGCGAATGTGTGAAGATGATTTTGATAAAGTAATTGAAGTGAACTTAAAATCTGTTTTTAATATGACTAAAGCGGTTCAGCGTACTATGCTTAAACAGCGCAAAGGATCCATTATTAATATGAGTTCGGTAGTAGGAGTTAAAGGAAATGCGGGTCAAACTAATTACGCAGCTTCTAAAGCTGGTATTATTGGTTTTTCTAAGTCTGTTGCCCTAGAGCTTGGTTCTAGAAATATTAGAAGTAATGTAATTGCTCCTGGGTTTATTGAAACCGAAATGACTGCCAAATTGGATAAGGAAACAGTTTCTGGATGGCGTTCAGGTATTCCGTTAAAACGGGGGGGTTCTCCAGAAGATATAGCTAATGCTTGTGTATTTCTTGCAAGTGATCTTTCTAGTTACATAACTGGACAAACTTTAAATGTTGATGGTGGTATGCTTACTTAATGCGTTAAATTAACGTGATTATTCTTTAAAGTAATGATAAGCAATCATACAATATTATATATTATAGGATCTGGAATTTTAGCGCTTTTATTAGCGCTTTTTCAGTATATATATAAATCTGATCGGAATAATATTAAATGGTATTTAGCAATTCTGAGATTTATCACAATATTCCTATTACTTCTACTTATGGTAAATCCAAAATTTGATAAAGAAGTAATTAAAATAATAAAACCTAAACTTGTACTAGCAGTTGATAACTCACAATCAATTAAGTACTTAAATAAAGATAGTCTGACTAAATTTTTAATTCAAACTATCCTTGGTAGCTCAAAAATAACTGAAAAGTTTGATACAATAACTTATACTTTTGGAGAACAGCTAAATCAAAGTTCTGTCGTAAATTTTAAAGATGAGAAAACAAATATCAACCAGGCTCTTCAAGATATTCAAGTTATTTATGAGCCACAGATTTCACCTATAGTTTTAATTTCTGATGGCAACCAAACAACAGGTAGAAACTATGTGAATTCATCAAAAACTTTTAATCAGGCTATCTTTCCGTTAGTTTTAGGGGATACTATAAGTGAAACTGACTTAAAAATTCAGAACATAAATAATAATAAATACACTTATTTAGAAAATAAATTTCCTGTTGAAATTATTTGTTCATACGTTGGAAATGAACCTATTTTTTCGGATTTAATAATCTCATCTCAAGACAATATTGTATTTAAAAAACAATTAAATTTTTCAACTAGATATAATTCAAAAATAATTACACCACTAATTAAATCTTCTAAAGTAGGCAGACAATCTTACAAAGTTTATTTAAAGCCTGTTCAAAATGAGAAAAATATACTAAATAATCTTAAAAACTTTTCTATAGAAACTATTGATGAATATAGTAAAATAGCTCTAGTATCTGCGATGTCCCATCCAGATTTAGGAGCATTAAAAACCTCCATTGAAACCAATAAACAACGTAGTGTTGATATCCTTAGTCCTGATGAATATATCTTATCTAAAAATACATACGGAGTAATAATTTTATACCAGCCAAATATTAAATTCAAAAGAGTTTTTGAACTAATAAAACAAATGAATAATAATACGTTGATTGTTGCAGGAATATCAACAGACTGGACATTTTTAAATAAAATTCAATCAGATTTTAATAAAAAATCAACTAATCAGAACACATTAGTTCAGGCACAAATAAATACTGAGTTTACCAGTTTTGATATTAATGATTATAATTTTAATTCCTATCCACCACTAAATACTGAGCTTGGTGAAATTTCCATCAACACAAAATTTGAAACTCTATTAGATAAATCTAGAAATAATAATATTTCTGGGCCTTTATGGTTTACTTATGAAAATACTAAATCAAGAAACTCTCTAGTATTAGCTGAAGATTTATGGAAATGGCGAATGCACTCGTTTATACAAGAATCTGACTTTAAAAAATTTGACTCATTTATATCAAAAATTATTCAGTATTTAGATATTAAAAAACAAAATAATCGCCTTGTTGTCAATTACGAATCTATTTATGATGGAAATCAAGATTTGTCAATCACAGCTCAATATTACAATAAAAATTATGAATTAGATTTAAATGCTGAAATCAACATAAAATTCAAAAATAATATTTCCGGAGATTTAATTGAACTACCCATGAATATAAATAATTATTTTCATGAAATTGATCTTAATGTACTTGATTCTGGGTCTTATTCATTTGAGGTTAATGTGAATAATGAAGTACATAACAAAACAGGGATGTTTAAAATATTAGAACCTAATATTGAAAAACAACTTATAAATGCAAATATTAATGACCTAGAACAACTTTCTGAAAACACTAATGCTAAGCTTTTTCTTGATTCACAAGTTAATCAACTAATTGAGGAATTAATATCTGACAATCGTTTTTATAGCAAGCAGAAAATAACCAAAAAATCAGTATATTTGTCTGATATTACTTTCATTCTATTTATACTTTTTGTAATTCTTTTCTTAGAGTGGTTAATTAGAAAGTACAATGGTTTAATTTAATAAAAAATAAAAAAATGCAAAATTTACCCAAAATCGGACTTCCCATTATAGTAATAATCGGGGTGTTTTTTATATTAATTTCTAAATCAGCAGTTACAATTGGACCTGGTGAAGGTGGTGTCTTGTTTGAAAGATTTGGAGACGGAATTGTAACAGAAAGAACCTATGGTGAAGGTTTTCAAATTGTAGCCCCATGGAACAGTATGCTCATACACAAAGTAAGACAGCAATCTATTTCGGATGAGATGAACGTTCTTTCAGTAAACGGATTAGAAGTTAAAGTAAATGGAACTATATGGTATGAGCCAGAATTTGAAAATCTTGGTAGTTTAATAAAAACGAAAGGGGAGGACTATGTCACAGAACTACTTAACCCTGCGGTTAATGCCGCTGCACGTAGTGTAGTTGGTCGTTATACTCCAGAACAGCTTTACTCCAGCAAACGAGATGTAATTGAACAAGAAATTCTTGATGAAGTAGTCAACCTATTAGATGGACAATTTTTAAATGTAAAACGTGTATTAGTTGAAGACGTCAAATTACCTAATACAATCAAGAATGCTATTGAAAGTAAATTAAAACAAGAACAAGAGTCCTTAGAGTATGAGTTTAGGTTAGTAACAGCTGATAAAGAAGCTCAAAAAGTGCGTATTGAAGCACAAGGTAAAGCTGATGCAAATAGGATTCTAAGCGCATCACTTAACGATAAAATTTTACAAGATAAGGGGATTGAAGCTACTGTGAAGTTATCTGAATCACCGAATAGTAAAGTGATCGTAATTGGATCCGGAAAAGATGGATTACCGATTATATTGGGAAATCAATAAGTTATTGATAAAATCAAATACTAACCCGTTTGAAAAGTCAAATGGGTTTTTTTATTTAAAAATTTAACATAATCTCTTATGTAACTTCTTATAAAATTTCGAATCTATAATCATGTTTCAAAAAAAGTTTTATTATTTAGTAAAAGTGCAGTTTTTGGGTTATCGCTTTCATGGATGGCAAAAACAACCAAAGACAAAAACTGTGCATTTAATGATTGATAGAACTTTGAATTACATATTAGGGGAGCAAAGCTTTAAAACACTTGGTGCTGGACGTACAGACTCGATGGTTTCAGCGAATGAAGCTGCATTTGAACTATTTTTAGATCTTAAACCAATAGAAAATATTTCAGAGTTTTTAATACTATTTAATCAAAATCTACCACAAGATATTAGAGTATTAAGTATTGAACAAGTAGATGCAAAGTTTAATATAATTAAAGATTCAAAAATAAAAGAGTATCATTACGTTTTTGCTCACGGAAATAAGTTTCATCCATTTTCCGCTCCCATTTTAACAACCATCCTAGAACCTCTAGATATTAATAGTATGAAATTTGGTGCGCAATTGTTTAAAGGTCAAAATAATTTCAAAACATATTGCTATAAACCGACAGATGAAGGACTGTATCAAAGAGAACTCCTTCAATGTAAATTGGTTGATAATAATTTGTATACTGCTAACTTTTTTCCAAAACAAAGCTATATTCTAAAAGTGGTTGGAAAAGGATTCGGAAGGCATCAAATACGGTTAATGATGGGGGCATTAATTAAATTAGGAAAGGGTGAAATTGACATAGAATTTATAAAAAATAGCTTGAAACCAAAAAGTAATCATGTCATGGATTATATCGCACCTGCTTCTGGATTAATTTTACATAAAATTAAATTTAATTAGTAAATATGATCTCTAAAAATGTCTTTAATTTCCTAGAAGCCTTAAAAAATCATAATAACCGTGAATGGTTTAAAAGTAACATCTCCACTTTTAGAACTATTGAAAGCGAAGTAAAGAATTTTTACAGTCATTTGTATGATCAACTTAACCAATCAGATTCCATAGATAACTTTAAAGTATTTAGAATTTACAGGGACGTTCGATTTTCAAAAAATAAAACTCCGTACAAAACGTATTTTAGCGGTAGCTTCCATCGAACCAAACCAGAGTTAAGAGGGGGGTATTATTTACATCTAGCACCTAACAATGAAAGTTTTATAGCTACAGGTTTTTGGAATCCTGACAAGGAAGATCTTAAGCGTCTCCGAAAAGAATTTGAAATAGATGCAGACGAATTTAGAGCGATTATAGCGGAACCCCGATTTAAAGCTAATTGGGGACCTCTTATGGGTAACGAACTAAAATCTTCACCGCGAGGATTTGCTAAACAACACCCCAATATTGATTTGATTCGTAAAAAACAATTCATATTTAAAAAAGGCTACACAGACAAGGAGGTACTTTCAGATCAATTTCTTCAAGAAGTGATTTATAGCTTTATGGTTATTCGTCCTTATTTTGACTATATGAGTTCTATATTGACCAAAAATCTTAATGGAGAGCCTATTTTGTAGGAGAATATTCAGACATTAACTGAACATTACTGATTAACCTTTCCTTTACAATACCCGTCATGCGTTTATTTAAATTAGAAGCGTTTTTAAGGTATTCAGAATATTCCTCAACTGAAAACAAGCCAATTAATAGGTTTCTAAAAGTATTTCTAAGTTTACTATCATTTGCGATGGCAGACTCAATATAAAGTATTTTCTTTTCTGTTGATAAATCAAAAAAAACATTTTTGTATTTTGTACAAAACTGTAAGAAAACAGCAATTAAAAGGTCGTTTTGAAATTTAATAATAGGACGTAATACAGTATTCTGAAAATATTCTTCAATTGACATGTCTGTTTTAATCGTATTTATTAAAATTTTTGGACGCAAAGAATTTAGATGTATATCTCTTGAACACACAGGCTAATAATTTGTGGGTGTTAAGATAGAAGGTTCCGAAATCACCAAGTAAAAATCGGGAACTGAAGCAATCATGTGATCAAAAATATCAGCAATAATATACTCATAATTTTGCCAGCGTTTATCACTACTAAAAGCGTAGATTTCTATAGGTAAACCGTAGGCAGTTGGTTGTAACTGTCTCACCATAACCATTAAGTCTTTGTTTATTGCAGAGTGCTCTTGAATATAAGTTTCCATATATTTTCTAAACAAACCAATATTCGTGAGATTTCTGCCGTTGATTAAAATTGATTTATCGACTGAATTAGTTTGGTTATAATTATTTATGTCTTCTGAACGCTGAATTACATATTCAGAAATTAGTTGAATTTTAGAAAGTTTAAGAATTTCGTCTTGATTTAAATTTTTAACGCTTTCCATTCTAATATTTAAGGCACGCTTGATTCGCCTGCCTTTAGACTCGTCCATACCTCTCCAGTTTTTGAAGGAATCAGAAATCAGAGCATAGGTAGGAATAGTTGTAATTGTATTGTCAAAGTTTTGAACTTTAACAGTAGCGAGATTAATTTCTATCACATCACCGTCAGCACCAAATTTATCAAATGATATCCAATCTCCGATACGAACCATGTCATTTATAGACACCTGAATACTTGCTACAAACCCTAAAATAGTATCTCTAAATACTAATATTATAATTGCAGAAACAGTTCCTAATCCAGCTATAAACTCCCAAAAAGAAATGCCTGTAATAATAGCTACCATTACAAAAATACCAGTAAGCCATACAAACATCATAATTACTTGAATATAACTGTCAACAGGTTTGTCTTTAAGGAAAATAAGAGTTTTAAAGTAGGATTTAATAGAATTTAAAATACTTCTAACGCCAATTATTAATAAGATAATTCCGATCACTAAAATAGATTTCTGACAAAAGTCTTGTAGAAAAATATTATCAAAAAATAGACTTGGAATAAACTTATATGCAATAATGAATGGAACAAAATGGGCTATATTACGTGGCACATTATTAATCACCATAATATCGTCAAAGTCAGTTTTAGATTTGGCTGCAATTCTAGAAAATGTAGCTAATACAGTCTTACGAATGACATAATCAACTAAAATAATGATTAAGATTAATCCCATAAACAATACTGAATGTGTAATTAAATCAGAAAAATAAGAGGAAACTTTCAAGGAAAGTAACAGATCATTTAATTGATTATATAAATATTCCATAATAGTTTTAGTTTAGTTTTCTTAGTTTATGTTCAACAATAAAAGTTCCAAATGGGATTATGGATGCTAATGAAATTAAAATAAAATGCTTTTTAAACCAAGAATGATCCAAATGCATTACAATTGCAAACGAAATATAGGCCATAAACAAAAAACCATGAGGCATCCCAAGAGTTTTCACAATTGTCGCATCGCCATTAATGTACTTTAAAGGAACACCGACAAATATTAATAGGACATAGGAAAGACCTTCAAAAAAGGCAATTAAACGGAACGCAGTTAACATTTTTATAATTAATTTAGATTTGTGCTAAATTAATAAAGAATTAGCAATAGTCCACGTTGTTAATCCATATATTCTATTTTACATAATATAAATTATAGGACAAAAGTAGTAATATGATGATTTTTTAAGAAATATTATACTGCAAAGTATTTTAAAATTCTGCTAAAAAAATTTTAAGTGGTTAGATTAAACACTCTTGAGGTGTTTTGTGAATCCAAAAAATATGAAATTAAATGAATCTTTATTTAATTTCAGAGACTTCTGCAACTGTAACTATTTTTCCAAAAGTATTTCCCCAGCTATGGTTCGTATAATTCATCACATCTGCAATTTCCTCAGCGCTAAGACCCATTGGTGGCATGTATTTGTTATATTCAATACCATTTACCTTAATTTTTCCCTTTAATCCAAACTTAAGTCCTTTAATACTTGCATCCCTGTTTGCTTCTAAATAGTCTGAATTAGCCAAAGGTGGATATATTTTATTAACTCCACTACCATTCGGCAAATGACAACTTACACAAAAGTCTGAATAAACTATATTTCCTCGCTTTATACTCTCCTTAAGTGCTTTGCTTTGACTTTGACTCTTCACAGTTTTATAAGATGTATACAGTATATCGGTTGAATAATTAAAAAACATCATCAAAAAAAATCCGATTAATAGAAATGCAAAACTTAATAACTTCATATATTTTTTATTTATTTGGAATAATTTTTACAATACCTACCCCTTCTAAAGATGCATAAACATAGCCATCTATACCTTGTCGGACGTTTCTAACCCTACCCATTCCTTCGAGGATTTTTTCGCGTTTAACAACCTTATTATTCTCTAACACAAGTCGTTCTATATATTCAAATTTTAAAGAACCAATCAAAAGATTGTTTTTCCAATCTTTATACATGTCAGATGTTATATATGCCATGCCGCTAGGCGCTATTGAGGGAACCCAATAGAACAAGGGTTGTTCCATTCCTGGTAGATCTGTATCATCTGTAAAGCTTGTTCCCGAATAATTAATACCATAACTGATAAGTGGCCATCCAAAATTACCCCCCTTTTTTATGCGGTTGATTTCATCTCCACCTCTTGGTCCATGCTCATGTACCCAAATTTCACCTGTATCTGGATGACAAATCATTCCTTGTGGGTTTCGATGCCCATAGCTATATATAGCAGTTTTGGCGCCTGGAAAGTCCAGAAAAGGGTTATCGTTAGGAATACTACCATCATCGTTGAGTCTGTATATTTTTCCACAATCTCGCGTTATATCTTGTGGGTTAACGTCTCTATTTCCACGGTCTCCAATAGAAAAATACAAATACCCATCTTTATCAAATTCAATACGAGACCCAAAATGTTGTCCCCGTTTAGAGTTTGGTTCCGCTTTGTATAAGCGTTCTACAGACGTTAATTTAGTACCAATAAGTTGTGCTCTGATTAGTGTGGTATTTCCGCCCTCCCCTTCCCCATCAGAAGAAGAATATGTGATATATAGCCATCCATTTTCTCTGTAATTTGGGTGTAGTTCTATATCCATTAAACCTCCCTGACCACGTAAATATACTTCTGGGAGTCCCTTAATTTTTGTTTTCACTCCAGCATTATAATGAATTAACTCTCCAGATTTTTCAGTGATTAACATTGATCCATCTGGAAGAAAAACAAATCCCCAAGGGATATCGAGCTCATTAACTACCACTTCGGTTGTGTAATCAATGGTTTTAGGGTCGTCAGCTATTATAATCGACTTATGTTTTTGAGCACAAGCAACTATCGAAATAAAACTAATTATAAGTAATAAGTTTAAATTTTTCATAGAACTTAATTTTATTGTTAAAATTAATGATACTAATTTATAATACATAATTAATTTTGATTCCTGAGTAATAATTTAAAGGTATTCCAGGATAATAGTAGCGGGGTGGACTTCCGTTGAAACTACGGGCATTAATTAAAATTTGTGATGCATACGATTCCCCAAAGAGGTTATCCACTCCTATAAAAAAGTTAATCTTTAGTTTTTTAAGACCCTGATTTTTATATCCAATTTTTAAATTGGTCAATGCATACGAATCACTATACAAATGATTGCTGTCTGACATTGGCTGACTTCCAACTTGTTGAAAATTAACAGCTCCATAGAAACCATACTCTGTAGAAATATTCATTCCAGCGTTCAATAAAATGGATGGAACCCCCGTTAAATCGTTTCCTGAGAAATCATCGTCACCATCAATAAATTCTTTAAACTTAAAGTGATTGAAGGTTCCATTGACAAATGTGCTTAATTCGAATTGTTTTTTGTCAATCCAAGAATAATTTAGTCCAATTTCTAATCCGTCATGTCTGGTTTGACCTGCATTAATTCCTATATATTGGTCGTTTGCTAACCGTCTTGACACCACTAAATTTTTTATATCCAATCGATACAAAGCTAGGTTAAACTGTAGCTTATTTTTATAAATAGCACCTCTAGTTCCGACCTCATAATTCCATCCTGTTTCTGGTTTTAGGTCTGTGTTTATTTGCCCATTTGGCAATAAGGTTTCTGCTAAAGAAATTGGAGAAAAGCCATGACTAACAGTTGAGTACAAGCTAATGTCACTATTTGCTAAAAATGAAAAACCAATTTTAGGGGACAATATGCGTCTAAATTGATAAGAACCTGATTGATCAGGATTAGCTTCAGAAACTACGAAGTTGTCTTTTAGTTTATAAATTGTTTTGTTATAATTCAAACCAAATTCAAGTAAAATATTTTTACAAAGTTCATAATTAGTTTCTAAAAAAATATTATGGTAAGATCTGTCTTCATTAAAATCAGATAAAGAGATTCCTTTCACACTCCCCGTTTCATCTGGAAAATCTTCATATAGATTCTGGAATGTTTTTGAACGGTAATGATCTTTGAAGAATTCCCCTCCAGCTGTAACGTTAAGTGGATTTTTAAATAACTGTACCTTTCCTAGTAAGCGGCTTCGTATTCCGTATGCCATAGTATATTCCTCTAAAATATTAAATGGTCTTGGCTCATAACTATCTCTAAATGATCCAAAGACACTCATTATTTGTTTGAACCTCTGTTGAGTATTATGATTCCAAGTAATTCCTAATAATCCACGTTTTGACTCCTCAAATCCTTTGGATTTACCCCATGTATAAGCAGCTTCTTTAGGGGAATTTAAAAAAGTAGATTCATTTACAGAACTAGGAATGAATGCTTTTAGATCTATATAGCTTGCTACTATCGAGAGTTCATTTTTATAATCGACATAATGGTTGGTGGCTAGTGTAAAGGTTTGTCTGTCGTACTGGTTGTTGTCCCTATAACCTTCGGAATGCGTATTGCTGTACACACCTCTGTAGCTATTGTTTATGGACCCATGGTTAAAATTCAAGCTACTTTTTAACAGCCCAAAAGATCCCATTGTCAATTGACTATGAACAGATGTTTCTCGTAAAGAGGGATTTTTTGGTAAGAGGTGAATTACGCCACCCAAACCAGCGCCATAAACACTTGACGGGGCTCCTTTAACCACTTCGATCCTAGAAATAGAAGCAAGCTCAAGGTCTTCGATTGCTGTCTCACCACTGCCGTTGGTTAGTGGAATATCTTTGAAATATGCTCTTATTTTTGAAGTTCCATAAAGTATTCGTGATCCAATTCCTCTGATTGTTAGTCTATTAGTATTCAAGGCACCACTTTGCATAAAAACACCTGGAACTCTATTCACGACTTGAGCGATGTTAGTATCATTTCCTGTGTTGATTTCTTTTTGAGAAAGAACTTCAACGGATGTCATGGCTTTTTTAAGCATTTTAGGAATCTGATTTGCATTAATGATCACTTCATTTAGTTCTAGTGCACTTAGACTTAACTGCACTGTAAAAAAATCAGTTGAATTTATCGTTAAGGTCTTTGATAAATACCCATTTTTTTTAAATAGGAACTCACCTTGAGAAAGAAGAATAAAATGTCCTGAATCATCTGTAATTTGAACTTGATTTGTTTCTAAGTCATAAATACGAGTCTTAGCAAGCGAGACATTTGTATCTGAATCTATGACTCTTCCCTGTATCTGCGCTTGTGGAATGCTGAGAGTTAACAAAAGAAGACAATAAGTAAAAAATATATTCATTAAAAGTAAATGATTTATTTAAAATGCAAAATAACATTATTTAATATAATTTTTTTTACAATAAAAATGTTAGACAAAGGAAATATTAATAAGATCCTGTAATCGCTTCAATAACGCCCAACGCAGCGCATTCACCAGATATTATGGCAGCGTTTAAAGACCCATTCAATTGAGTATCACCTGCTAGAAATAATGAATTTGTTAAACGGGTTTCAGAAGGTATCATATCATATTTTAAATTATCTAACTTTGGTAGAGCTTTAGGAACATCATAGATTTCAATTAACTTAATTGTTTTAATTCCACAATAGGATAATAACTCTTCCTTTACAGCTACTACAAGTGCTTCGTGAGAAAGACTCTGAGTGTCTATTACCGTGACTGATAACAGCTCACTAGCTGGCTTTGATCTCGTTTTTAGACTGCTATTATAAAAAATATTATTAACTAAAGAGCCTGGTTTTGAAATCAAACCGATGAGTTGTTTATTAATTACTCTCGTTTCTGTCTCAAAATATAAAGTCACACAGGACTTCCAATTTATCGATTGGCTATTTAAATTAGGTACTAGTTCACTGGCTTCACTAGCAATGATGGTGTAATCACTTTCTATACAAGTTCCATTAGTAAGAATGATTTCAGTTTCTTTTAGTGTTTCTACCTTCGTATTATATTTAAATTTTGTGGTTTTTAAATTTTCTAATAATTGCTTTGGAATTGCCTCAATTCCTGACTTAGGTAATGTGGCATGACCTTCACCAAACATTTTATAGACAAATTCAAACATTCTACTTGAAGTTTGAAGTTGATTTTCTAGAAAAATACCACTAAAAAAGGGTCTGAAAAAGTTGGTAATTATCGCTTCAGAAAAACCAAATTTTTGTAAATATGAGTGGGTAGTTTGTTCTTTTGCTGCAAAAATATTTGATAGCGATTTCTTTTTTAAATACAGATTTAGCTTTAAAATTTTAAACTTATCACGGAGTGTCCCGATTCCAGAAAAAAGGGTTGAGAATAACAAGCTGGGAGATCTAAGTGGATCACCTATAATCTTATGTCCGTTAGAAGAAAAAATAGAAGCTCCTGGTAAAAAATTTTGGAGTTCTAAAGCCTTATAATCAAGGTGTTTTTGTGCTGCGGGATAGGCAGTTAGCAATACCTGAAATCCATGATCCAATTGATAACCTTCAATTAAATCTGTTTTTACGCGCCCCCCTACACGGTCAGTAGCCTCAATAATTACAGGACTAAATCCGTGATTCTCTAACACTCTGGCAGCAATTAGTCCACTTACACCAGCGCCTATAATATGTATTTTTACATTCTTTTTAATCATAAGTTAATTAAATATCCTAAAATTACCTCGCATTGACATGTTTTTTTAATAAACGTTTCTTTTCTTTTTGAACAGCAGGATGTTTTTTATGCCCCCAAATTTTATCTCTCGCTAATCGAGAACTCTGCTGTAAATCTATAATAGGTAGCGGATACACCTCTCCAATCACAACCCCGCAAAAAGTCTGTTCCATGGCTGTCATGGTCCAAGGTTCGTGAATGTACGTCACTGGAACATTAGTTAGTTCTGGAATCCATTTTTTTATAAAGATTCCTTCAGGATCATGATCTTGTGAATTTTTCACTGGGTTGTATAAACGAACTGTATTTATACCTGTAGTCCCGGCTTGCATCTGAAACTGTGGATAGTGTATACCAGGCTCATAGTCTAGAAACTGTCTAGCAAGATGGTAAGTCCCTTCACGCCAATCTTGGTCTAAATTGAGTGTTAAAAAAGAAACAACCATGGCACGCATTCTAAAATTAATCCAACCTGTTGTTTCAACAGCCCGCATGCAAGCGTCAATCAAAGGGTAGCCTGTGGTCCCCGTTTTCCATGCTTTTATAAACGCCTCATTTTTTTCATGAGGTAAAAGCTCATAACCGCTATTAATACATTCGGTCTCATAACGACATTCCATTTCAAATTTTTGAATAAAATGACAATGCCAATGCAAACGGGTAAGCATGGCCGAAAACGCTTTGCTGTTTTTGGTTCCATTGGGATGGGTTCCAATAAAATGAAAAGCTTGTTTAATACTCATATTGCCCCATGCTAAATAAGGAGATAAGCGGCTGCAAGACTTTCTACTTTCCGCTGGTTTGGAAATATGTCTTTGATAATTAAACCCACGTTGATTGGTAAAAGACTTTAGATACCGCCAGGCATTTTTTTCTCCTGCTGGTTGGTAATGACTGGGGTATTCCTTTAGTTTAGATTCAAATTTTGAAAGCATTATAAAGGGATGCACTAAGCACACATCTTTAGAAATTGTGTAGTTGTTTTGAAGGATCGGCGTATGCATTTTTTTGTGCCATTGTTTGTTCCAGTCTTTCCTGTTTTTTATGCCTCTTAAAATACCATCTCGCTGTGATTCATCCCAATTAATTTGATTGGATTTGCAAACCTTTTTTATTTTTTTATCACGTCCCCAAGAGGCTTGCGTCCCACTTTCTTGGTAACTGAATATGGAATTAATATCAAATTCTTCATTCAAATAACTAAACACATCAACAGCCTCACCATAAAACACTTCTACTCGCCTATTAAATTCACTTAATACTGTATCTAAAGCGGCTATTGAATGGTATACAAACTGCAAATGTCTTGGGCTTGTATCTGGATACTCGATCCTAGAAGGTTCGAAAATATAGATAATGATATACGAAATCCCAGAACTTTCAGCCTTTAACAAAGGTTCATGATCCTGAGAACGGAGGTCTCGTTTTAACCAGACAATATTGAGAGCTTTTGAAATCAATCCTTAAGTTGTTTTTTACATTTTTTCCAAAAAGAAAAAAAGGATGGAAAATAGCCTTGAACATCAAACATCCAATCTCTGGAATCTTGACTACCGCGATAATGCCCACTTAACGGATGTTCTTTAAAAAAAAGCGTTTTAAGGTTGAACTCTTTAACAAGAATATCAAACTCCCCCACATAAACCTGAAGGTTATCTATGTTGTCTTTTGACAGCCGAAGGATAAAATCAATAGTATTTTGAGAGACTGGATACTGCTCAAAATGCGACGGTTCCAAGAGTAATATTCTATTGGCTGAAATATCATTTTTCCAAACAGGGTCTAGATTATAAAAGTTATAAATACAACTGGGAAGATTTGGGTTTATCGTTACATCTGTTTGTTTGGGAAGCGGCGTCACTAATTTAATTTCTTGGGTGTCCTTTAAAACTTCAGGAATTGGTAATGAAGCAAACGCTTCATAAGGCACGTCTAAAAAGGTATTTTTCTGGGCTGTAAAGCAGTACTTATTGATGTTGTCTTGGTTTGCTACATATTTTTTATTAGCGTTTGCTCCGGCTACCCATTGCCAGCTTAAAGCATTACTGGCCCAATCGGCATCTAATAAATGAAAATACATCCAATGGGCAGGGGTTTTCCAATGGCTTTGAGCCATATTGCAAGCAATCGCTGCCGTATACATTCTTAAATGGTTGTGCATATATCCTGTACTGTAAAGGGATTCTACAGCTGAATCTACAGCTTCAATGGTTGTTGAAGCTTGTACAATTGATTTGGAAATGGAATGATTAGAGACTGGCTGTTGAAGATGTTTCAAGTCGGTATTAATGGCTGTTCCTTTAGAAACCCAAACTAGTTGCCAGTAATCTCTCCAAGCTAGTTCTTGTATAAATTTTTCAATTTGTGCCGGTTTATAGCCTTTTTTTAAAACTTCAGATAATATAAATTTAGTAGAAATCATTCCTCTGGATATATATGGAGATAAAAAAGTAACTTGACCATTTATATAGTTTCGTGTCGAACTGTATTTAACCGGGTCAATAGCACGAATCCGCTGAAGAATTTCAGTGTAAGTTGTTGGAAAAAGAGTGTTGGTTTTGTTAAATAGTTCCATTGTATTTAAGTTAAATATGAAGAGCTGATTATAATAAACTTAAGTGATTCAATATTCTGATTTATAATTATAACATAAAGATAAGTTATGTTAGATTATTCATATTAATAGCGAACGTTAATAATTATATAATTTAAATTTTGAAATCAATATTTAAAAAAAATAATCAAATTTTATATGTTGTTATTGAACCAATTTGTAGATTGGCTTAAATTTAAATAAATTCAATGAAAAAAATAATTTTGTTGGCATTAGTTCTTACAAATTTCACAGCTACTGCACAAGAATCAGTTTTATTACGTCTAAACTATAATAAAGGAGATAACTATTTAACTAATGTTGAATTAAATCAAAATATGGGTGGACAAGGAGAAATGAATATGAACATGGAAATGTATTCGACCGTTAATAATGCTGACGACAAAGCTATTACATTGGAATCAAAAATAGAGTCTATTGTTATGACCATGAATCAAGGCGGTATGGCGATGAACTATGATTCAAATAAGACCGATGAGGAATTAGATCCGATGGGG
>Ga0233438_10000209_pt1 | contig 81253 bp, 84 predicted proteins | sample SI_123_September_FD_182720 | JGI IMG/M metagenome (GOLD analysis project Ga0233438, IMG submission 182720) | Seawater microbial communities from Saanich Inlet, British Columbia, Canada - SI_123_September2016_10_MG | ecosystem: Environmental > Aquatic > Marine > Inlet | place: Canada: British... | reverse complement strand
TCAAGTTCATGAATTGCAGGATTGTTAAATGTGCTTTGATCAGTACACGATACTGAAATCGTAAGCACTAGTAAACATAAATATTTTAATTTTTTCATTTGTATTATTTTTAATCAATAAAGTCAGATGGGTTTGTATCCCAAAATACCTGATCAGTTAATTTTTTCTGAACTAGGGCAGGATTATCATTTGAGTTAATTTCAGACGAGGGCAAGAAATAACTTCTTGGAAAATCTGTATTTATAATAACGGACTCTCCTAAAACAGGGTATCCTGTTCGTCTGTAATTGTTATAGGCTTCAACACTATTACCAAAAGAAGCGATATAAAACTCTTCCATGACAATTGCTAATTTATCATCAGCACTTGCAGCGGCATCATAGTTTGCTAGGACCTCATCAACATAAGCAGTAACTTCAGTAGCAACCATAGCTTTACCACTAAATGAGGCAACCTTTGCAAAAGCCAATTCCATACCAGCCTTTAATAATGCTCTGGCATCTGCATTCACTCCCATCGTTAAGGCAGCTTCTGCAAGCCAAAAGTGAGTATAAGAAGCAAGTATAATCGGCTGAATCCCCGCACCACCAAGGTTAATTGATTCAAGTGTAGAGCCGCCTAAACCATCGTCATAGGCACCACCAGCAGGGTAGATCCCCCATGTTGTCCGATAAACACCATCATTTGGAATTCCTTCATCATCAGCATGATCTCTTCCCCAATACCCATCACCAAGATAGCAATACTGAAAATCAGAATCTCCATCACATGGAAGGAGATCACCACCAGGGTCAAGGGTTAATGGATCTTCCAAGGTTTGTCGATAAAAATAGTATGGCACACGTGGATCAGGATTCGTTTTCCCATTAATCATTCGATTCATAAAGTCATTAGACATATAATCATCAGCTGCAGTAATATAATTTGTTGTATAACCATAATGTCTGTTGTCTGGATTTGTCTCACTACTTCCAAAATAAATTTGGAAGTCATCAGCATTTGCGCTTATAAACTTTCCGCCAGAAACAATTGATTCAATTGCAGTTGCATTACTCGTTCCGTCTCCGTCCCAATCATCACCAGCCAGACGGGATTGCACCAATAATTTAATTTTTAAAGTATTGGCTAATTTTGCCCAGTTGTCTGTCTTTTCGTAATAAATGTCTTCATAGATAAGACTACCTGTTTTATTTAGATTTTCAATTGCTTCGTCAAGTTGCAACATCATAGCCTTGTAAATATCTATCCCATCGTCAAGATTAGGTTTAGTGTACTCACTATTTACAGCTTCACTGAAGACTGCTGTTCCAAGAAAATCGACAAGATTAATGTATGCAAGTGCTTCCAAAACTTGACCAATTCCAACATGCACAGGAAGATTCTGCTCAGCAGACATCGATTCTAACAAGTTCAAATTTGAAGTTAAAGAATATGCATTCGACCATGCACCATCCATTGCACCAGGTCCAGCTGAAGAAGCATATGTACCAAACTGGTTGATATGTCGAACAGAACCAGAGGCTAATCCGGTAAGAGTAACATTTTGAATTCCTGTGCTAAACATTAGCCCATTTAAAACATAATTTGGATCAGCAGACTCTACGGTCAATGAATTTGGATTATCATTAATGTCCAAATCTGTAGTTTCACAGGAACTAAGTCCAATTAAAATTATCGCAATTAATGCAGATAAATATTTATTAGTGTAATTATTCATTTTCAATTGATTTAGAAGGTTAGTTTAACGCCAACAGAGATTTGTGTGTAAGAAGGGTCGTTCTGATAATCGACACCTTTCGTGTTTGTACCTCCCTCTGGATTTGCTCCTAAAACCTCAGGATCAAGATTCATATACTGAGGTAAATTGGGCGCTTTGTAGTAAAAGTTATTGGCTTGCGCATTAAAAACTACACTTCCAAAAGGGGAGTTTTCTAGAAGGCTATCTGGTAACTTGTACGAAAGGCTGATATCACGTATTCTGAATACAGAAGCATCAAAAACAATATTTTCATCCACATCCATCAAATTGATAAAGTACAAATCATTTGCACCAATCTGAATGTTATTCTTGATTTTGTCTCCATTAGCATCTAGTGTTACTTCACCAGTATTGGGATCCCCAATGACGCCAGGAATGATGTATGTGCCTTCACGTTCTTCCGTGTCTCTTGTTACACCTCTTCTTATTAGGTTTGATGCGCTTACAGAATAAATGTCACCACCATGAGTGTATTCCCATTGAAGTCCAAAAGTGAAGTTCTTGTAAGAAATCGTATTAATATTTGTCAAATAAAAATCTTCATTAGGGTCTCCAATTAACTTATCCTCAGCACCAACATCGTCACTGAAGATGATCTTCCCTGTATCTGGGTGTATTAACAGATTCCCATCATCATCTTTCATCGCATAAGTACCTCTAAACACACCATATGGCTCATTTTCAATCGCATGGTTGACACCATCACCAAATGTAATTCTATCGACTGGTAATTCCTTAACGGTCGTTTCGTAAGCCGTGAAATTTGTAGTCATCGACCAAGCCAGTCCATCTGAAGTCGTTGGTCGAATCAAATTTAACGTTAAAGCAGCTTCAAGACCGTCAGTATCAATTCGACCAGCATTAATAGTTGTTGACGAATATCCAGTGGATGTCGGCAAGCTGGAAGAAAGAATTTGATCTTCAACAATTCTTTTGTATGCAGATATATCAACATCAACTAAATTATTAAAGAGATTTGCTTCAATACCAAACTCATATTCCTTTAACAATTCAGGCAAAAGACCTGGGTTGGGCAAATAGCCGCTCAGACCGTTATAAGAAACGACACTACCGTTAAATGGATTGATCCATGCATTTGGTGCAGCATCTAGTGTTGGATTGATCAAATATGTGCCTGGAAAGTTTGCAGAAGTACCATAACTCGCTCGGAGTTTGTAGTAATTTCCTTGTGCGTCAAACCCAGGTGTATCTGATAAGATGTATGAAATAGATGCACTTGGATAGAAAATAGATCGATTTTCTTTAGCAACAGTGGATGACCAGTCATTTCTAGCTGTTAATGTAAGGAATATGTAGTCATTATAATCAAATTCCATTTGACTGTAAACACCAATGGTGTTCAGGCTAGAAAATGAGTCAATTGGACTTGTTTCTCTAAAGTTGTTGTGATTCAAGAAATCAAACACAACTTGGTCTTCACTAGTAACTCCTATCAAACTTGATGATTGGTTTTTCGATTCGAATCCAACGACTCCAGAGAGACTCCATAGATCAGAAATTTCTATGTTGTTAAGGTTCACAGAAGCACGATGTGTTGTAATCCTATCCTTATCATCAAAAGTATTCATGTAACCTAGAGGGCTATCAGCACCACCTTTATTTTGATAATCACGGTTTAACTCGTTATAATAGTCATTACTGTATAAATATGAAATATTAATGTTATCATTCAACTCATAATCGAGTTGAGCTTTCATAAATAATCGATCAGCATCTTCTTTAAATTGCGAGTTATTCTGTTGCCAGCGTGGATTTGTGAAGGTTACCCTGTAATACACACTGGAACCATCATTTGGATCCTGATATGGTAAATTATGAATATCCAAGTTTCGTGGAATCCAAGTGAGCAAGTCAAAGAAATTTCTTGTTGGTCTGGTGTCAATAGTCTTACTGTACAACACACTTGTGTTTAAGCTGAGTTTATTGCTTAATGTAGTTCTTGAACCAAATGAAAAGTTATCACGAACTAACTTGTTTTCTTCTATGTAACCAACTTGATCGGACTTACTGTAAGAAAAACTCACCGAACTATTTTCAGTTGAATTAGAAATTAATATAGAGGTTGTGTTACCAACACCAACATCAAAAAAGTCATTAACATTATTTGGGTGTGCACGGTAAATGTCAGTAGCCCCTTGATACTCAGGAAAAGAACCTGCATAGGCTGGTATGCTGAGGTGGTGAGGAACAACTTGATTGTTGAATCGGGCACCCCATGTACCGAAATATGTTGTATTAATGGTGTTATCTGCACCTTGACCATATTGGTTTTGAAACTCTGGTAGGTTGGATACTTCAAGAAACGAAGTCGTGTGAGAGACTTCTACTTCAAAGCCTTTACCTCTAGCCAGCCCAGATCCAGTCTTGGTGGTGATTAAAATAACTCCGTTCCGTCCATCTTGCCCATAAAGAGCAGATGCCGCTAAACCTTTTAGTACAGATGCTGAGGCGATGTTGTTTGGGTCAAGATCAAACGAACGATTTCCCGTTATCGGGGCACCATCAACGATATATAATGGTTGGTTTGAACCTGAAATTGAGTTTTTCGACCGGATAATAACGTTTGCATTGGTTCCCAAAAAACCACCACCGGTGTTGATCTGAACTCCAGGTATTTTTCCGGTTAAAATTTTTGAGATATCAGTTTCTGGTTTGCTTTCAATATCTTCAGATGTTATCGTCGTAACTGCATAACCAAGTGCCTTTTCTTTACGAGCAATACCTTGGGCAGTAATTATAACTTCACCAAGCTCAGTTGATTGGGTTAATGTGAAATTGATGGTTTCAGAACTAGCAGTTAGCGTGTTAGAATTATAGCCCACATAACTTGCAACTAACAAATCGCCAAGTGTGGCATTTAAAGTGTAGTTCCCATCAAAATCAGTAACCGCGGCATTACTTGTACCTTCAACTACAACTGTCGCACCAGGCAAAGGCACGCCATTTTCATCAGTTACGGTACCTGAGATGGATTGTTGTGCAAAAGCAACAACACCAAGAAGTACAGATAATGATGTTAATATAAATTTTAATTTAGTTTTCATAAGTTTATAATTATAGGAATAAACAAAGATGTTAAGTTTTTGTTAATAAAACAAATATATGTTAAAAAAAATGTTTAATAAAATTTGGGTTACTACAACAAATTATTAAATTCTAAAGGGAACTTAATATTAAACATTTTAAGATTGTTTTGTTTACAAGCTCAATACTCACCACTTTTCACGCCTTCTAATCTCTCTTTATAAAAATTATTTAACTAAAAAGGTGTGACTCGTTTTTTTTTAATAAAAATAACACTACATTTGCAGCCCTTAAAATAAGGGAAGATATTTTTATAGTAGTATGCCAACAATTTCACAACTCGTTCGTAAAGGAAGAACAGATCTCTCTAAAAAGAGCAAATCTGCAGCACTAGATGCTTGCCCACAAAGACGTGGGGTTTGCACACGTGTTTATACGACTACACCTAAAAAGCCAAACTCAGCCATGCGTAAAGTGGCTCGTGTTCGCCTAACTAATGGAAATGAGGTGAATGCCTATATTCCTGGTGAAGGCCATAACTTACAAGAGCACTCTATCGTGCTTGTTCGTGGTGGTCGTGTCAAGGACTTACCTGGTGTTCGTTACCACATTGTTCGTGGCGCTTTAGATACAGCAGGTGTTGAGGGACGCTTACAACGACGATCGAAATACGGCGCAAAACGACCCAAAAAGTAAAAAGTTTAGTTAAACAATGACGTTCAAGCTTGCTTGAACCACTCAATTTAGAGACATGAGAAAGAGATCGGCGAAAAAACGCCCATTGTTACCGGACCCGCGCTTCAATGACCAACTGGTCACCAGATTTGTAAACAATCTAATGTGGAGCGGAAAAAAATCAATTGCATTTAAAATCTTCTACGACGCTATAGACATCGTTGATGAAAAGAATCAAGATGATGAAAAGTCAGCTTTAGAACTTTGGAAAGAAGCTTTGACCAACGTTATGCCGCATGTGGAAGTGCGCAGTCGCCGGATTGGAGGGGCAACATTTCAAATTCCAAATCCAATTCGTCCTGATCGCAAAATATCTACAGCGATGAAGTGGTTGATTTCATTTGCACGTAAACGCAATGAAAAATCAATGGCTCAAAAACTCGCTGCCGAAATTCTCGCTGCATCAAAAGAAGAAGGTGCTGCCGTAAAAAAACGTGTTGATACACATAAAATGGCAGAGGCCAACAAAGCATTCTCTCACTTTAGGTTTTAACATATATAATAATGTCAAGAGATCTTAAATACACACGAAACATTGGAATTGCGGCTCACATCGACGCTGGAAAAACAACGACTACCGAGCGAATTCTCTATTACACTGGTGTGAGTCATAAAATAGGCGAAGTCCACGATGGAGCTGCCACCATGGACTGGATGGAGCAAGAACAAGAACGTGGAATTACTATTACTTCTGCAGCTACTACATGTGAATGGACGTTTCCAACCGAACAAGGTAATCCAATTGATGGGGCTAAAGGCTATCACTTCAATATTATTGACACTCCTGGACACGTAGATTTTACTGTAGAGGTAAACCGATCACTTCGAGTTCTTGATGGACTCGTTTTTTTATTTTCTGCCGTAGATGGTGTAGAGCCGCAGTCTGAAACCAACTGGCGCTTGGCCGACAATTACAAGGTTCCAAGAATGGGATTTGTCAATAAGATGGATCGACAAGGTGCAAACTTCCTGAATGTTTGTAAGCAAGTACGAGAAATGCTCAAATCAAATGCTGTTCCAATTGTACTGCCAATTGGAGATGAAGATAACTTCAAGGGATGTGTTGATCTAGTTAAAAATCGTGCTATCATTTGGCATGAAGAAAACATGGGTGCCACTTTTGATGTGGTTGATATCCCTGAAGACATGAAGGATGAAGTTGAAACATTCCGTGGTGAGCTGATCGAAGCCGTTGCTGAATATGACGAAAACCTTCTAGAAAAATATTTTGAAGATCCTGACAGTATCTCTGAAGATGACGTACACAATGCACTTCGAGCAGCTACGCAGGACATGAGTATTATCCCAATGATTTGCGGGTCTGCCTTCAAAAACAAAGGCGTTCAGTTTTTACTCGATGCGGTGTGCCGTTATTTACCTTCTCCAGAAGATAAAGAAGCGATTGAGGGTATAAACCCTGACACGGATGAGACCATTTCTAGAAAGCCAACGGTTTCCGATCCATTTTCAGCATTGGCATTTAAAATTGCAACAGATCCTTACGTTGGTCGCTTGGCATTCTTTAGAGCCTATTCTGGGCGACTAGATGCAGGTTCATATGTATTGAACACAAGATCTGGCAACAAAGAACGAATTTCTCGTATTTATCAAATGCATGCCAACAATCAAAATGCAATTGAGTTTATCGAAGCTGGAGACATTGGCGCTGCAGTTGGATTTAAAGACATCAAAACAGGAGATACACTTTGTACTGAAAAACATCCAATCATATTAGAAAGTATGGACTTCCCTGATCCAGTAATTGGAATCGCGGTTGAGCCAAAAACCAAGTCTGATGTCGATAAATTGGGGATGGCTCTTGGAAAGCTCGCTGAGGAAGACCCAACCTTCCAAGTAAAAACCGATGAGGCATCTGGTCAAACCATTATTAGTGGAATGGGAGAGCTTCACCTCGATATTATCGTTGACCGTTTACGTCGCGAATTCAAAGTTGATGTCAACCAAGGTCAACCACAGGTTGAGTATAAAGAAGCCATTACCCAGATAGCAAATCACCGTGAGGTATATAAAAAGCAAACAGGTGGACGTGGAAAGTTTGCGGATATCGTATTCACTTTAGAACCTGCCGATGAAGGAAAGCAAGGTCTTGAGTTTGTCAATCAAATCAAAGGTGGTAATGTTCCAAGAGAATATGTCCCGTCTGTAGAAAAAGGATTTAAGGATGCCATGCAAAATGGCCCATTGGCTGGATTTGAGGTTGATGCGATGAAAGTAACTTTAAAAGATGGTTCTTTCCACCCCGTTGACTCTGATTCCTTGTCATTTGAGTTGGCTGCCAAGATTGGTTATAAAGAAGCTGCCAGAGCAGCTGGAGCTGTGATCATGGAGCCAATGATGAAACTTGAGGTCTTAACACCTGAAGAAAATATGGGAGACATTGTCGGGGATCTCAACCGTCGTCGAGGACAAGTCAATAGTATGGACGATCGCGCGGGATCAAAGGTGGTAAAAGCCATTGTGCCGTTATCAGAAATGTTTGGATATGTTACCTCATTGCGAACATTATCTTCTGGTCGTGCCACATCAACGATGGAGTTTTCTCACTATGCGGAGACACCAAAAAATATTTCAGAAGAAGTAATCTCCGCAACAGTCGGATAAAGAATCAAAAACGATGAGTCAAAAAATTAGAATTAAGCTCAAATCCTACGATTATAATCTAGTCGATAAGTCGGCTGATAAAATCGTAAAGACCGTTAAGACAACAGGAGCTGTGGTCACAGGACCCATCCCTCTTCCAACACATAAAAAGATTTTTACTGTGTTGCGCTCACCTCACGTGAATAAGAAGTCGCGCGAACAGTTCCAATTGAGCTCGTACAAGCGCCTGTTGGATATCTATAGTTCTTCTTCTAAAACGATAGATGCGTTGATGAAATTAGAGCTACCGAGTGGAGTAGAAGTTGAAATTAAAGTATAATGAGATTCTCATTTGAGAGAATAACTAAATAAACCAATATGTCAGGGTTAATTGGAAAAAAAATCGGCATGACGAGCATCTTTGACGAGAATGGCAAAAACTTGCCATGTACTGTCATCCAAGCTGGACCATGTGTCGTTACGCAAGTACGAACACAAGGTTCGGATGGTTATGATGCATTACAACTTGGATTTGATGACAAATCAGCCAAAAACAGTAACAAAGCCGCAGAAGGTCATTTCAAAAAAGCAAATACCTCAACCAAACGAAAGTTGGTTGAATTCAAAGGCTTTGAATCAGAGCATAAACTCGGTGATACTATAGGAGTTGACTTATTTGCTGAAGGCGAGTTTGTTGACATTACTGGAACTTCCAAAGGAAAAGGTTTCCAAGGAGTTGTCAAGCGCCATGGCTTTAGTGGAGTTGGCCAAGCCACTCACGGCCAGCACAACCGTCTGCGTGCCCCTGGATCAATTGGTGCGGCATCATACCCAGCCCGTGTATTCAAAGGAATGCGAATGGCAGGTCGTATGGGTAACGAAAGAGTGACCGTTCAAAATCTTCGTGTTTTAAAGGTCGTTCCTGAGAAAAATTTATTAGTAGTCAAGGGATGCGTTCCAGGACACAAAAACAGTTATATCCTAATCTCGAAGTGATGAAAGTATCCGTAGTAGATCAAAAAGGGAAAGATACAGGAAGACAAGTTGACTTGTCTAAAGATGTATTTGGAGTAGATCCGCATGAACATGCTCTGTATTTGGATGTGAAACAATACTTAGCACATCAGCGTCAGGGAACACACAAAACAAAAGAGCGAGCTGAAATTAAGGGGAGCACCCGTAAAATCAAAAAGCAAAAAGGAACAGGTACCGCCCGAGCGGGAAGTTTAAAGAATCCATTGTTCCGTAGCGGTGGACGCGTATTTGGCCCACGAGTTCGTTCTTACGATCAGAAAGTGAACAAGAATGTCAAGAGATTGGCGCGTAAGTCTGCTTTGAGTTTGAAAGCCAAAAACAAATCTTTAACTGTCGTTGAGGATTTTGATTTTGATACGCCAAAGACAAAGTCATTTACAGCAGTATTGGATGCGCTTGGGGTTTCTGACAAGAAGTCATTGTTGGTACTCGGAGCAGCGTCTAAAAACTTATATATGTCAGCTCGTAATTTACAACGTGCTGAGGTTGTTACCGACGCAGAGCTCAGTACCTATAAAATTGTCAATGCGCAGCATTTGATTTTGGCAGAAAGCGCTGTGAATTCTATCAATTCTAATTTGAATACAAAATAAAGAACTCATGAGTGTATTGATAAAACCTGTCGTAACAGAAAAAACAACCAGCGAAAGCGAGTTGAGAAATCGCTACACGTTTTTGGTAGATCCAAAGGCCAACAAAGTAGAGATTAAAAAAGCAGTCGAGGCCACATATGGTGTGACTGTTGACAAAGTAAGAACGTTGATTTACGGTCCAGAACGCAGAACACGCTATACCAAAACCGGAATTCAGCATGGGAAAACCAATGCAACCAAACGTGCGATAGTACAGGTTGCGGAAGGGGATCAAATTGATTTTTATAGTAATTTATAATCAAATAGGATGTCAGTTAGAAAACTAAAACCTATAACTCCTGGACAGCGCGGTAGAGTGGTCAATGGATACGACGCCATAACCACTGATAAGCCGGAGAAAAGCTTGCTTGCTCCGAAAAAACGTTCAGGTGGTCGTAACAACAGCGGTCGAATGACTGTTCGCTATCGTGGCGGAGGTCATAAAAGACGGTACCGTATCATTGACTTCAAACGCAATCGTTTTGATAGTCCTGCCGAGGTAATGAGCATAGAGTACGATCCGAATCGATCTGCTTTTATCGCTTTGACTCAGTTTAAAGACGGTGAAAAAAGATACATGATTGCACAAAACGGATTGCAAGTCGGTCAAAAGGTCGTTTCAGGAGAGAAAGTTGCTCCTGAAATTGGAAATGCAATGGCACTCGCCAATATTCCACTTGGTACAATCATTTCTTGTATTGAGCTTCATCCTGGAAAAGGTGCAGCAATCTCGAGAAGTGCTGGATCATTTGCCCAGCTGATGGCTCGTGAAGGTAAGTTTGCAACCATCAAGCTTCCATCTGGTGAAACCCGCTTGATTCTCACAACTTGTATGGCTACAATTGGTGCAGTTTCAAACTCTGATCATCAATTACTTGTTTCAGGTAAAGCAGGTCGTACGCGTTGGCTCGGTAGACGCCCACGTACACGTCCAGTTGCCATGAACCCTGTCGATCACCCAATGGGTGGTGGTGAAGGGCGTGCCTCTGGAGGACATCCTCGTTCTAAAAATGGAATACCTGCAAAAGGATTCCGCACGCGGAATAAAACAAAAGCATCCAACCGATATATCGTTGAACGTAGAAGAAAATAAGCATGGCTAGATCATTAAAAAAAGGACCTTATGTACACTATAGCTTGATAAAAAAGCTACAAGCAAACCTTGATTCTGGTAAAAAGAATGTCATCAAAACATGGTCACGTGCCTCGATGATTATACCAGATTTTGTTGGTCAAACAATAGCTGTTCACAATGGTAAGCAGTTTATTCCTGTGTATATCACAGAAAATATGGTCGGTCACAAATTGGGTGAATTTTCACCAACACGCAATTTTAGAGGCCATTCAGGTGCAAAAAATAAAGGTAAAAAATAACTATGGGAGTTCGTAAACGCAAATCCGCAGAAGAGTTGAAAGAAGCGCGCAAGCATGTGGCTTTCGCGAAGCTAAACAACTGCCCAACTTCACCTCGTAAAATGCGCCTTATGGCAGATTTGATCCGTGGCGAAGGTGTTGATAAAGCCCTTTCGATCCTTCGATTTAGTCCAAAAGAATCTTCGGGTCGTTTGGAGAAGTTGGTACTTTCGGCAGTTGCCAACTGGCAAGCTAAAAACGAAGACGGTGATCTCGAAAAAGCAGGCTTGTTTGTAAAAGAAATCCGTGTTGACAGTGCACGTATGCTTAAAAGATTACGTCCGGCTCCTCAGGGTCGTGCTCATCGAATTCGTAAACGCTCAAACCACGTTACGCTGGTGTTAGGAGCTCAAGATAATGCTCAAAGCTAATAAAGACTATGGGACAAAAAACAAATCCAATTGGTAATCGAATAGGAATCATCCGCGGATGGGAGTCCAACTGGTATGGTGGAAAAGACTATGGCGATAAGTTGTCTGAAGACGACAAAATCCGTCGTTATGTACATGCTCGTCTTGCCAAAGCAAGTGTATCTCGAATTTTTATTGAAAGAACTCTTAAGCTTGTTACGGTAACCATTACAACGGCTCGTCCTGGTATAATCATCGGAAAAGGTGGATCTGAGGTTGACCGCTTGAAAGAGGAATTAAAGAAAATTACAGGGAAAGAAGTTCAACTCAATATTTTTGAGATCAAACGTCCTGAACTCGAAGCCCAACTTGTTGCTGCAAGTATTGCGCGTCAAATCGAAAGTCGAATTTCGTATCGTCGTGCTATTAAAATGGCAATCGCTGCCTCGATGCGTATGAACGCAGAGGGAATTAAGGTTCAAATCTCTGGGCGATTGAATGGTGCTGAAATGGCTCGTTCTGAAAGCTACAAAGATGGACGAATTCCATTGTCTACTTTCCGTGCTGATATCGACTATGCTTTGGTTGAAGCACGAACTACCTATGGTCGAATAGGGATCAAGGTATGGATCATGAAAGGCGAAGTTTATGGAAAGCGCGAGCTCTCTCCACTTGTTGGGATGAGTTTAAACGCCTCTAAAGGTAAAAATGATAAACGTTCTGGCCGAGGAGGCTCAAGAAGAAAGTAAAGTATTATGTTATCACCTAAGAAAACAAAATATAGAAAAATGCAGAAAGGCCGCATGAAAGGCCTCTCACAGCGTGGACATCGATTGTCAAACGGAATGTTTGGCGTCAAAGCGCTGGACTCTGTGTTTGTCACCTCTCGTCAAATCGAAGCTGCACGTATTGCGGCAACACGTTATATGAAAAGAGAGGGACAGCTATGGATTAAGATTTTCCCAGATAAGCCCATCACTAAAAAACCGCTAGAGGTTCGAATGGGTAAGGGTAAAGGTGCTTTGGATCATTATGTTGCTGTGGTCAAGCCCGGACGTATATTATTTGAGATTTCAGGTGTACCAATCGACGTTGCTAAGGAGGCATTGCGTTTGGCATCACAAAAACTACCTGTAAAAACAAAATTTGTAATTGCGCGTGATTACGACGCTTAATAGTAGAATGATGAAGCAAAATGAAGTCAATACCATGACATTGGATGAGCTGCAAGATAAGTTGGCTCAACTGCAGAAAAGCTATAAAGAAGCAAAATTTTCGCACGCGCTTTCTAATTTGGAGAACCCCTTGCAACTGCGTTCGCAGCGAAGAGTTATCGCAAGATTGAAAACAGAATTAAATCGACGTAAAACGCAAGAGGCCTAATTGATTATGGAAACAAGAAATTTAAGAAAAGAACGAATTGGTGTGGTGACTAGCAACAAAATGCAAAAGTCAATTGTTGTTAGTGAGGTCAAGCGTGTGAAGCACCCGATGTATGGAAAGTTTGTTTTGAAAACAAAGAAGTACGTAGCTCATGACGAGCAAAACGACTGTAACATCGGAGACACAGTTCGTATAATGGAAACCCGCCCACTGAGTGCTTCTAAATGTTGGAGATTGGTGGAAATTATTGAAAGAGCAAAATAATGGTACAACAAGAATCAAGACTAAAAGTTGCGGACAATACAGGTGCCAAAGAGGTACTTACAATTCGTGTTTTAGGAGGAACAAAACGTAGATATGCTTCTATCGGAGACAAAATTGTCGTCACAGTTAAGGACTCTACGCCGAATGGAACCGTAAAAAAAGGACAAGTATCGACTGCAGTTGTCGTTCGTACAAAAAAGGAAATTCGTCGTCCTGATGGGTCCTACATTCGTTTTGATGAAAACGCTTGTGTACTGCTCGAACCAAGTGGTGAGATGCGTGGAACTCGTGTTTTTGGCCCGGTGGCACGTGAATTGCGAGACAAGAAATTTATGAAAATTATATCTTTAGCACCTGAGGTTTTATAAGTAAATAGATATGAAAAAATTAAAAATCAAAACGGGAGATACAGTTAGAATTATTGCTGGTGACCACAAAGGTTCTGAAGGTAAGGTTCTAAAATTGTTTACCGACAAAGACAAGGCCATAGTCGAAGGGATCAATGTGGTAAAACGTCACACCAAGCCAAACGCACAAAACCCACAAGGTGGAATTGTAGAAAAAGAAGCATCCATTCATATCTCTAACCTATCGTTGTTGACAACTGATGGTGAAACCACCCGAGTTGGATACCAAATGAATGGGGATACTAAGGAACGGATTTCACGAAAAACAAAAGAAGTAATCTAATGGTACCAAGACTAAAAGAAGAATATAAACAGCGAGTTGTTGGTGCGATGACTGAAGAATTTAGTTATCTAAACCGTATGGAAGTTCCCAAACTCCAGAAGATTGTGATCAGTCGGGGTGTTGGAGCTGCTGTTGCAGATAAAAAATTGGTAGAACATGCAGTTGAAGAATTGACCTTAATCTCCGGTCAAAAAGCAGTTGCAACGCTTTCCAAAAAGGACGTTTCCAACTTTAAGTTGCGAAAAGGGATGCCAATTGGAGCCCGTGTGACATTGCGCGGAGATCGCATGTACGAATTTTTAGACAGATTGGTTACCGCTGCACTTCCCCGTGTTCGTGATTTTCAGGGAATAAAAGCCAGTGGTTTTGACGGAAGAGGAAATTATAACCTCGGGATTACAGAGCAAATTATTTTTCCAGAAATCGACATTGATAAAGTCGCTAAAATCGCTGGAATGGACATCACTTTTGTGACGTCTGCAGAAACTGATAGAGAAGCAAAATCATTATTAGCTCATTTGGGCTTGCCTTTTAAAAACAATTAATATGGCTAAAGAATCGATGAAGGCCCGCGAGGTCAAACGTGCAAAACTCAATGCGAAATACGCTGCCAAGCGAAAGGCATTGTTAGAAGCTGGTGATTATGAAGCTTTGCAAAAGCTTCCAAAAAACTCATCGCCTGTGCGTATGCACAATCGTTGTAAATTGACTGGCCGTCCAAAGGGCTATATGCGTCAGTTCGGAATTTCACGAGTTATGTTTCGCGAAATGGCAAATAAAGGTTTAATCCCTGGTGTAAGAAAAGCCAGTTGGTAAAAAAATAAGTATGAACACAGATCCAATAGCAGATTTTTTAACACGTATCAGAAATGCCAATAGTTCAGGACACCGTGTTGTTGAAGTTCCCGCATCAAAATTGAAATTAGAGATTACTAAAATCCTTTTTGATCAGGGATACATTCTCAGCTATAAGCGGGAAAATGATAGCGCTCAGGGGACAATAAAGATCGCATTGAAATACGATCCTATCACAAAAGACCCTGTCATCAAAAAGTTGCAACGTGCAAGTACACCGGGGCTTCGTAAGTACACGGGCTCTGTCTACATTCCACGTGTGCTCAATGGACTTGGTATTGCCATCATGTCGACATCTCATGGGGTGATGACTGGAAAACAAGCAAAAAAAGAAAATGTAGGTGGGGAAGTTCTCTGCTACGTATATTAATAGAACAGTAAATAAGTACAAATGTCACGAGTAGGAAACAATCCGATAGCAATTCCAGATGGTGTGGTCGTTGATATACAATCTGACCAAATTACCGTAAAAGGGAAGTTGGGAGAACTGATTCAGCCATATGATACAGTTACATTTTCACAAGAAGATACCGCACTAAAAGTAAGCAGACCTTCTGAAACCAAGCAACATAAAGCAAAACATGGCTTATATCGTGCTTTGGTCAATAATATGGTTGAAGGGGTTTCAAAAGGGTTCGCAAAAGAATTGGAACTTGTCGGAGTTGGATATCGTGCTTCGAATCAAGGTCAAAAGTTAGATCTTGCTCTAGGGTTTTCTCACAATATTGTTTTTGAGATTCCCAGCGAAGTGAAAGTGGAAACGATTTCAGAGAAAGGTAAAAATCCAATTATCAAATTGTCTTCACACGACAAACAATTGTTAGGTGCTGTGGTTGCCAAGATTCGATCTTTCCGCAAGCCAGAGCCTTACAAAGGAAAAGGAGTCAAGTTTGTTGGAGAACAAATTCGTAGAAAAGCAGGTAAATCTGCGTAATTAATAATGTATGAAACAATCGAAAACACAACGAAGATTTCGCATCAAACGTCGATTTAAGGCAATCGTTTCAGGTTCGTCTGATCAGCCGCGTATGTCTGTTTTTAGAAGCAACAAAGAGATTTATGCACAAGTCATTAATGATGAAACTGGAAAAACGCTAGCTTCTGCATCATCTCGCGATAAAGATGTGACTGGAAAAGGATCGTCGAAAACTGAACAAGCTGGGTTGGTTGGAAAGCTAATCGCTGAGAAAGCATTGGCTGCTGGTGTGACGGCGATTCGATTTGACCGTGGTGGATATTTATATCATGGTCGTGTGAAGTCGCTTGCAGAAGGTGCTCGAGAAGGAGGATTAAAATTTTAATTGAAGTATGTATCAAAACTATAAAAATATAGAATTCGTCAAGCCAGGTGGGCTGGAACTCAAAGATCGTCTTGTTGGCGTTCAGCGTGTGACTAAAGTAACCAAGGGTGGTCGTGCTTTTGGATTTTCTGCGATAGTTGTTGTGGGCGATGAAAACGGAGTTGTCGGACACGGACTGGGAAAGTCCAAAGAAGTTAGCGAAGCAATTGCGAAAGCGGTTGAAGATGCAAAGAAAAATCTTGTTCGTATTCCGATTCACAAAGGAACTCTTCCTCACCAACAAAAAGGAAAATTTGGTGGTGCTCGGGTATATCTACAACCTGCATCTACGGGTACAGGAGTAATCGCTGGTGGTGCTGTTCGCGCAGTGCTTGAGGCCGTTGGTGTACATGATGTCCTTTCTAAATCACAAGGGTCATCAAACTCCCACAATGTTGTAAAGGCAACATTTGATGCGCTTCTACAATTGCGTAACGCAAACGTGATCGCCAAACAACGTGGTATTTCTCTTGAAAAAGTTTATAACGGATAATAACATGGGAAAAATTAAAGTAACACAAACGCGTAGCTACATCAAGCGTCCTGAAAACCAAAAGAGAACGCTTAAAGCACTGGGATTAAAAAACATTGGTCACTCTGTTGAGCATGATGACTCTGCCGTTGTGCTTGGAATGATAGATAAAGTGAAACACCTTGTTTCTGTAGAACAATTATAAGTTATGGAATTAGGAAATTTAAAACCCGCTAAGGGAGCTGTAAAATCTGCTAACAAACGACTCGGTCGTGGTCAAGGATCAGGATCTGGTGGTACAGCAACACGTGGTCATAAAGGAGCCAAATCTCGTTCTGGTTATTCCAAAAAGATTGGATTTGAAGGAGGTCAGATGCCTTTGCAACGCCGTGTTCCTAAATTTGGATTTACCAATATCAACCGAAAGGAGTATCAAGGGATTAACCTCGATACCTTACAGCAGTTGGTAGATGCCAAAAAAGTAAAAAAAGAGATTTCTCTTGCTCAATTTGTTGGTTTACGACTTGCAGGAAAAAATGATTTGGTTAAAATTTTAGGTCGTGGCACACTGTCAGCACCATTGAAGATAACAGCGCATAAATTCACAGCATCTGCCAAAGCAGCCATAGAAGCAGCAGGCGGACAAGCGATAGATGCTTAATCGATTATGAGACAATTTTTAGAAGCGATAAAGAATATTTGGAAAATTGAAGAGTTGAGAAACCGAGTGGGTCTCACATTAGGCTTGTTACTTGTCTATCGTGTGGGTGCACAGGTTGTTCTTCCCGGAATTGATTCGGTTCAGCTTTCCGAACTTGCCAACCGTACTGATGGTGGTGGGCTTTTGGGGATTTTAAATGCTTTTACTGGGGGTGCATTTGCCAATGCCTCTGTTTTTGCTTTGGGAATTATGCCCTATATTTCTGCTTCTATTGTTGTTCAATTGATGGGAATCGCCGTTCCTTATCTCCAAAAATTACAAAAAGAAGGCGAAAGTGGCCGTCGAACAATCAATCAGATAACACGTTGGTTGACCATTGCGATTTGTGTTGTTCAAGCACCGGCCTATCTATATGGATTAGGTGCGCTTGGGGTTCCAGATTCTGCTTTCTTGCTCGGCAAAGGGCCAACCTTTATCATTACTTCAGTTATCATATTGGTAACGGGAACCATATTTGCAATGTGGTTGGGTGAAAAAATCTCAGATAAGGGAATTGGAAATGGAATTTCTTTACTGATTACAGTAGGTATTATTGCGACAATGCCATTGTCTTTTGTGCAAGAATTTGTTTCTAGAGTGACTGAAAACAATGGTGGTCTGATTATGATTTTGGTTGAGTTGGTGATTTGGATTATTGTCAATGGGCTCTGTGTACTTTTGGTTTTGGCTGTTCGTCAAATTCCAGTTCAATATGCACGTCGTACTGCAGCTGGAGGATATGCAAAAAATCAAGGGAGTGCTCGACAATACATTCCATTAAAACTCAACGCTTCAGGCGTTATGCCAATTATCTTTGCGCAAGCAATTATGTTTGCACCAGCATACCTTGGGCAGGCCATAGGTAACAATGCTGTTGGTCAATGGATGCAAGCATCTTTCTCCGACATTTTTGGTCTTTGGTACAATATCCTGTTTGGAATTTTAATCATTGTGTTTACTTATTTTTACACTGCAATTACAGTTCCGACTAACAAGATGGCTGATGACCTAAAACGCAACGGAGGGTTTATTCCTGGCATCCGTCCAGGCGGTGAAACGGCTGACTTTTTGGATCGTGTGATGTCGCACATCACTTTCCCTGGGTCGTTGTTTTTAGCATCAATCGCGGTGTTACCAGCTGTTGCATACCAATTGTTGGGATTGCAGCAAGGTTGGGCACTATTTTACGGTGGAACTTCACTATTGATTATGGTTGGAGTTGCTATCGATACGATTCAGCAAGTCAATGCGTACTTGCTTAACCGTCATTATGACGGATTGATGACAACGGGAAATAAAAGAAAAGGATAATCATGGCAAAGCAACCTGCTATAGAGCAAGATGGACAGATTATTGAGGCCTTATCCAATGCCATGTTTCGGGTAGAGTTGGAAAATGGTCACGTTGTTACGGCACACATCTCTGGTAAAATGCGCATGCATTATATCAAGCTGTTGCCAGGAGATAAAGTAAAACTTGAAATGAGTCCGTACGACTTGACAAAGGCGCGGATTACATATAGATACTAGTTATGAAAGTTAGAGCATCATTAAAGAAGAGAAGCGCAGACTGTAAGATTGTACGTCGTAAGGGGCGCTTATATGTCATTAACAAAAAGAATCCACGATTCAAACAAAGACAAGGGTAATTATGGCAAGAATTTCAGGAGTAGATATTCCAAAACAAAAACGAGGTGAAGTCGCCTTAACCTATATTTTTGGTGTAGGTAAAAGTAGAGCACAGCAAATTTTAGAAAAAGCTGGTGTGGATGTAAACAAAAAAGTTTCGGATTGGAATGACGACGAAATCGGAAGAATTCGTGATGCGGTTTCAGCATACACGATCGAAGGAGAACTTCGGTCGGAAATCCAGATGAGTATCAAGCGCTTGATGGACATCGGTTCATTCAGGGGGATTCGTCACCGAATTGGACTTCCTCTCCGTGGACAGAGAACTAAAAATAACTCTAGAACACGAAAAGGAAAACGTAAAACCGTTGCAAACAAAAAGAAAGTAACCAAGTAATCATTGATTTATGGCGAAGACGAGTTCTAAAAAAAGAAAAGTTGTTGTTGAGTCTTTTGGAGAAGCACATGTAACGGCTTCCTTCAACAACATTATTATATCTCTAACCAACACCAAAGGGGAGGTGATCTCTTGGTCGTCTGCTGGTAAAATGGGCTTTAGAGGTTCAAAGAAAAATACACCTTATGCTGCTCAGCTTGCTGCAGAGGATGCAGGTAAAGTTGCATTAGAAGCAGGCTTGCGTAAAGTAAAAGTATTTGTGAAAGGTCCAGGTAATGGTCGTGAATCTGCCATCCGAACCATTCACAATATGGGAATTGAAGTAACTGAAATTGTTGACGTTACTCCGCTTCCCCACAACGGATGTAGACCACCGAAAAGAAGAAGAGTATAATAATCAAAAGAAAGGAATTTGTCTGACGAAGGATAGACCTTAATTCTCATTCCCCTTCAACAAAAGTAAAAACTATGGCAAGATATACTGGTCCAAAAACAAAAATAGCCCGAAAGTTTGGCGAAGCCATTTTCGGCGAGGACAAAGCCTTTGAAAAAAGAAACTATCCTCCTGGGCAACATGGAAACAATCGTCGTCGCCCAAAGAAGTCTGAATACGCAATTCAGCTTATGGAGAAGCAAAAAGCAAAATTCACTTACGGGATTTTGGAGCGTCAATTTAGAAATCTATTTGATCGTGCGAGCAGAAGTAAAGGGGTTACAGGTGAAGTATTGCTTCAATTGTGTGAATCTCGTTTAGACAATATCGTTTATCGATTGGGAATTGCTCCCACCAGAAGTGCAGCTCGTCAATTGGTGAATCACCGTCATATAACCCTTAACGGTTCGGTGAATAATATCCCTTCTACCCATATCAAAGAAGGGGATGTTGTAGGTGTACGCGAAAAATCAAAATCGCTTGAGGTTGTGGAACGTTCAGTTGCTCAATCCAATACCGTTCAGGAATGGCTGTCATGGAATGAAGCTACTCTTGAGGGAGCCTTGGTTTCTGTGCCAACACGTGAGCAAATCACAGAAAATATAAAAGAACAATTGATTGTAGAACTTTATTCAAAATAATTTAGAATGGCATTATTTAATTTTCAAAAGCCCGACAAAGTAATAATGATTGAATCCACAGAGTTTGAGGGAATCTTCGAATTTCGACCCCTTGAGCCTGGTTATGGATTGACAATTGGTAATGCGTTACGTCGAGTGATGTTATCCTCTCTTGAGGGGTATGCTATTACTTCCTTACGTATCAATCAAGTTGACCATGAATTTTCAACGCTCCCTGGAGTCGTTGAAGACGTTACCGAAATGATCTTAAATTTTAAGCAAGTTCGCTTAAAGCAACAAATCGATGCAATGGATGATGAGACAGTAAGTGTAGCGGTTTCCAATCAGGAAAAACTCACAGCTGGAGATTTGCAGAAGTTTATATCTGGTTTTCAAGTCCTCAATCCAGACTTGGTGATTTGTAATTTGGATAAGAGCGTTAACCTCAATTTTGAGTTTACGATTGACAAAGGAAGAGGATATGTGCCTGCTGAAGAAAATAAAAAAGCAACAGCACCGATCGGAACGATTGCCATTGACTCTGTTTACACACCCATCAAAAACGTGAAATACAGTATTGAGAACTTCCGAGTTGAGCAGAAAACAGATTACGAAAAACTCATTTTCGAAATTGTAACCGACGGGTCTATTCACCCAAAGGATGCTTTGACCGAAGCTGCCAAGACTTTGATTCATCACTTTATGTTATTCTCTGATGAGCGAATCACTTTAGAAGCAGACGAAATTGCACAATCTGAAGTATATGACGAGGAATCTCTACACATGCGCCAGTTATTGAAAACAAAACTTATCGACATGGATCTTTCAGTTCGTGCGTTAAATTGTTTAAAAGCTGCTGAAGTAGATACCCTTGGCGATTTGGTTTCGTTTAACAAATCCGATTTGATGAAGTTTAGAAACTTTGGAAAGAAGTCATTGACTGAACTTGAGGATCTGGTTATTTCTAAGGGACTTAATTTCGGAATGGACTTAAGTAAATACAAATTAGACAAGGACTAAGTCCCTGTAAAGAATCGTATTATGAGACACGGAAAAAAGATTGCACACTTGGGGAAAACGGCCTCTCATCGAAAAGCAATGATGGCCAATATGGCATCCTCTTTGATCGAGCACAAACGTATCAATACCACTGTTGCTAAAGCTAAAGCGCTTAAAAAGTTTGTCGAGCCGCTAATCACAAAAGCCAAAAGCGATACGACACACAATCGTAGAGTTGTTTTTACGGCTTTGCGGAACAAATATGCGGTAAGCGAACTTTTTCGTGACATCGCCGAAAAGGTTGCGGATCGTCCTGGTGGATATACACGGATTATCAAAGTAGGGAGTCGCCTTGGTGATAATGCTTCGATGGCTTTGATTGAGCTTGTTGACTTTAATGACACCTATGTGGCAGACAAGCCCACCAAAAAACGCTCACGTCGACGCGGCGGTAAGAAAAATGCAGAAACACCAGCTGCTGTTGAAGCCGAAGTGGTAGAAGACGTTGTTGAAGAAGTAGCGGTGGAAGAGATACCAAATGCAGAGGAATCAGTAGAGGAAACGGAAGTTTCAGAATCCACAACTGAGGAAGTCGCTGAAGACACTACAGAAACCACTTCTGAAGCTAAAGAAAATGAAGAGAAATCAAAAGAAGACAAGACAGAATAGCATTGTGTAAATCCTCAAAATTTTCTTAATAACTAATAAGGATAATCCATTGTGTTTATTCTTTTTTTTATGCTATTTTTGTACCAACTAAGTATCAAGATGAGTAAGTACAGTCTGCGTCCTAAAGCATTTATTTTGCTCGAAGATGGAACTGTTTTTTTTGGAAAATCCGTTGGCATCAACGGTACTGCGACTGGCGAGGTGTGCTTCAACACAGGTATGACTGGTTATCAAGAAATTTTCACAGACCCCTCTTATTTTGGCCAACTTATGGTTGCCACCAATGCGCATATCGGTAATTATGGTGTGAATGATCAAGAGGTAGAATCCGCTCAAATCCAAATCGCTGGGCTGATATGTAAAAATTTCAACTTTGAACATTCGCGTCCTGCTGCAGATGAATCTCTTTTCAATTTTTTTGAGAAACAGAACCTAGTCGCCATTTCCGATGTAGATACACGGGCACTGGTGAGCTACATTCGAGATCATGGAGCGATGAACGCATTGATTTCTACTGAAATTGATGCGATGGATAGCTTGCAACAAAAATTACAGAAAGTACCATCAATGAAGGGGCTCGAATTGGCCTCTAAAGTTTCTACGTCAGAGCCTTATTATGAAGGGGATCCTTCTGCACCAATCAAAATTGCTGCTTTAGATCTTGGAATCAAAAAGAATATTTTGAGAAATTTTGTTTCTCGAAATGCCTACGTTAAAGTATTTCCCTACAATACGGATTTTGAAACCATGTCTGCATGGAATCCAGATGGATATTTCCTTTCGAATGGCCCAGGAGACCCTGAACCATTGACGGGTCCAATTGAAGTTTCAAAACAAATTCTTGCTGAAAACAAGCCCCTTTTTGGGATATGTTTAGGGCATCAAATCATCGCTCTCTCACAAGGAATATCAACATATAAAATGCGCAATGGTCACCGTGGGATTAATCATCCTATTCTCAATCTTGAAACGAAAAAAGGTGAAATCACTTCACAAAACCACGGCTTTGCCATTGACCGCGATGCAACTGAAAATAATGATAATGTATCTATCACGCATCTCCATTTAAATGATGATACCGTTGCTGGTATACGCGTAAAAGGAAAACCTTGCTTTTCTGTGCAGTATCATCCGGAAGCAAGCCCTGGCCCGCACGATTCATCCTACCTTTTCGATCAATTCATCCAACTTATTCTAGACCAAAAAAATAAACTATGAGTATTATTATTGATATCCATGCGAGACAAATTTTTGATTCCCGTGGCAACCCTACTGTTGAGGTTGATGTGACAACCGAAAACGGAGTTCTTGGTAGAGCTGCTGTTCCTTCTGGGGCTTCAACTGGCGAGCATGAAGCTGTTGAATTGAGAGACGGAGGCAATGCTTTTATGGGAAAAGGTGTTTTACAAGCCGTGAGCAACGTTAATGAAATTATCGCAAAAGAATTGATTGGCAACTCTGTTTTTGAGCAAGAGGATTTGGATCGGTTGATGATCGAGCTCGATGGAACACCAAACAAATCAAAACTTGGAGCCAATGCAATTTTGGGGGTTTCTTTAGCGATTGCGAAAGCTGCTGCAAATGAGTTGGGAATGCCTCTTTATCGTTATATCGGGGGAACAAATGCAAATACGCTTCCTGTACCTATGATGAATATTATCAATGGAGGTTCACATTCTGATGCCCCCATTGCTTTTCAAGAATTTATGGTTATGCCAATTAAGGCAAATTCCTTTTCGGAAGCACTTCGAATGGGAACCGAAATTTTTCACCATCTCAAAAAAGTGCTACACAAGCGAAATTTAAGTACCGCTGTTGGAGATGAAGGCGGATTTGCGCCTGCTCTTGACGGAACTGAAGACGCACTAGATACCATTTTGCTTGCAATTCAAAATGCGGGTTATCAGCCGGGCGAGGAAGTGCGAATTGCCCTCGATTGCGCTGCTGCTGAATTCTATGTCGATGGGAAATATGATTACACCAAATTTGAAGGAGATCAGGGCAAAGTACGAACGCCTAAAGAACAAGCAGATTATCTCGCAGAGTTGTCCTCAAAATATCCCATTGTGTCTATAGAGGATGGCATGGACGAAAACGATTGGGAGGGCTGGAAGTATCTCACCGAACAAGTTGGAGATAAGGTTCAGCTTGTTGGAGACGACCTATTTGTGACTAATGTCACACGTTTGTCAAAAGGGATTGACGAGAATATTGCCAATTCAATCCTTATAAAAGTGAATCAAATCGGAACCCTTTCTGAAACAATAGCAGCGGTTGATATGGCTCACCGCGCAGGTTATACTTCAGTTATGTCACACCGAAGTGGTGAAACAGAAGACAATACCATTGCCGATCTTGCTGTTGCTCTCAATACTGGTCAAATCAAAACAGGATCAGCGTCACGAAGCGACCGTATGGCAAAGTATAATCAACTATTACGTATTGAAGAGCAACTTGCGAATGTTGCTTATTTTCCACAAGAAAAAGCGTTTAATGTTTTTGACTAGCTGATATTTAGTCAACTCTTCGCTTATTTGTTAATCCTGTTGTATTTTTGCAGGACAAACCTAGCAGATGTCTTCAAAAGCCAAGATTGAATTTAATGGAAAGCAAGTCGAATTCCCTGTTTTAAAAGGAAGTGAGGGCGAGTACGCAATAGACGTGAAGGCCTTACGTCAACAGTTGGGTTTGATCACTCTTGACCGAGGATTTAAAAATACAGGGTCATGCGAGAGTAAGATTACTTTTTTAAATGGCGAGGAGGGCGTTTTGCGTTACCGTGGCTATGGAATTGATGAATTGGCTGAAAAAGCCAACTTTTTGGAAGTTGCTTACCTTCTGATTTTTGGAGAATTACCCACACAAGAACAACATGATCGATTCTTGCACGATATTAAAGAAGAGTCGTATGTAGATGAAGATCTTAAAAAAATACTTGAAAGCTTTCCCAAAAGTGCCCACCCCATGGGTGTTCTTTCTTCATTGACGAGTGGATTAACTGCTTTTAACCCCAGTTCAGTCGATGTTAATGCGGATGATCAAATCTACAATGCGATTGTTCGAATCATGGGTAAGCTTCCGATTCTTGTCTCTTGGGTGTATCGGAAACGAATGGGATTGCCATTGAAATATGGTGACTATGCGCTTGGCTATGTAGAAAACATAGCTCGTATGATGTTCCGTAAACCCAATAAGGAATATGTCGCTAATCCAGTTATCGACAATGCTCTGACCAAATTGCTGATTCTTCATGCAGACCATGAGCAAAACTGTTCAACTTCAACAGTCCGCATCGTTGGCTCATCTCATGCTGGCTTGTTTGCATCTATTGCAGCAGGGATTTCAGCTTTGTGGGGGCCACTTCATGGTGGAGCAAATCAAGCGGTTGTTGAAATGCTTGAAGACATCAAAGACGATGATGGAGATGTTCAGAAGTACGTCGACAAAGCTAAAGACAAATCAGATCCTTTCCGTTTGATGGGCTTTGGGCATCGCGTGTATAAAAACTTTGATCCACGTGCTCGAATTATCAAAAAAACAGCAGATGAGGTTCTCAACGATTTAGGCGTTGTTGATCCTGTTTTGGATATCGCAAAAAAACTCGAGCAAGCCGCACTTGAAGACGATTACTTTGTGAGTCGAAAGCTCTATCCAAATGTTGATTTTTACTCTGGTATTATTTATAGAGCTATGGGGTTCCCAGTCGAAATGTACACCGTTATGTTCGCTTTAGGTCGTTTGCCAGGATGGATTGCACAATGGCGTGAAATGCGAAAACAAAAAGAACCGATTGGGCGCCCACGTCAGGTCTATACAGGAGAGCAGCAACGCTCTTTTATTCCTATTGAGAAAAGATAAATTATGATATCATGCTTATCCCCTCAATTAGCAATGAAACAAACCCTCTGCAATGTGTATTGTTAGGTGTAGCTGATCAAAGCGGACCAACCCCCAAGTACGAAGAGGCCTACGACCCAAAATCTCGATTACATATTATCAAAGGAACATACCCCAAGGAGCAAGACCTAATTCGTCAACTCGATTTGATGCATGCTACTTTGGAAAAGCATGGAGTTAAGGTTTTTCGCCCACAGATCGTCCATAACTGTAATCAGATTTTTAGTCGTGATATTGCTTTTGTCATTGAAGATTGTTTGTTTATATCAAACATTTTGCCCGCTCGTGACAAAGAAATCGATGCGATCCAATATATTATTGAGCAAATTCCAAAGGAAAATATCCAAAAAATCCCGGAAGATGTTCATGTGGAAGGAGGTGATGTGATTGTCCACAACGAATTCGTATTTGTCGGGTTTTATGACCAGCCAGATTATGCAGACTATGTTACAGCACGAACCAATGCAAAAGCATTGAGCTATTTATCTGTGCAATTTCCCCAAAAAAAAGTCATTGGCTTTGAACTCAATAAGTCAAATGATGATCCATTCGCCAATACGTTACACCTCGACTGTTGTTTCCAACCCTTTGGTAACGAATTGGCTATAGTATGCCCCGAAGGGTTTATGCATCAAGAGGATGTAGTGTGGATTGAAAATCATTTTGGATCAGAAAATCTATTTTTCACCGATCAGCAAAGCATGTTTGAAATGCAATCCAATCTTCTAAGTGTTCGTTCCGACTTGGTAATTTCAGACCCTTCCTTTACAGTAGTCAATAAATGGTTGAAAACGAAAGGGATCCAGATTATTACAGTTCCCTATGACGAAATTTCAAAACAGGGTGGCCTATTTCGCTGCTCATCACTTCCCCTAATTCGAAAAGCATGAATAAGCAAACAACTGACCAACTGTTGATGATTCGTCCGAGCTGTTTTTATACCAATGAACAGACGACAACAAACAACTTTTTTCAGCAGCAAACCCAAGAGAATCAAGGTGCGACAACTGCCAAAGCACAGCAAGAGTTTGACGATTTTGTCAGTGAACTGCGCTATCATGGAGTTGTCGTTTATGTTTGGCAAGACACTATTAAACTGAATACACCAGATGCTTTGTTCCCAAACAATTGGATTTCTTTTCACAACCCAAAAACAATCATTACCTATCCAATGTATGCTGTCAACCGTCAAATGGAGGTGAGCAAGGCACCCATTGAATTCCTAGAGTCAAAAGGGTTTTTGTTTTCAAATCAGATTGATTTCACCTCTTTTATTTCATCGAATCTATATTTGGAAGGAACAGGCAGTATGGTATTGGATCGTGTAAACCAGATTGCTTATTGCGCACGTTCGGAGCGAACCAACCCCATTTTGATTGATATGTTTTGTCAAAAAATGGGATACACAGCCGTGGTGTTTTCTTCTTTTCAATCTGTCAATGGACAACGGCAACCGATTTACCATACCAATGTGATGATGAGTGTAGGTCTTGACTTTGCTGTGGTTTGCTTGGATTCCATTGATGAGACTCAAGAGCGAAATGCTTTGGTTCACAGTTTGGAAACAACAGGAAAAACAATTATTAGTCTAACGGAGGAGCAGATTCATCAATTTACAGGAAATGTATTGGAGCTACAATCAAACAAAGGGGATCGGCTGCTTGCGATGAGTACATCGGCCTTTCATGCGCTATCAGATTCTCAAAAAGCAGAGTTGTCATCAAAACTTACAATTGTTCATTCTCCGTTACCTACAATTGAAAGGTTAGGAGGAGGTAGTGTACGTTGTATGATGGCAGAACTGTTTATGTAGGGTTTTCGATGTATTTGGCTTTAAACCTCATAATCTTTGAAAAAAAATTACTTGTGTATTTATCAGAGTGAATTTCGAATTTCTGTCCATCAGCATGGATAGAATAGCTAGTGGATTTTCCTTTAAACACACTGAGTTTATAGAACGGGATCACCATGGCATAGGTTTCGAGCAAACTTCGAAATCGGACAAGGATCCCTTTGGGTCGGATTTCAATATTGCACACATCGCGGTTGTTATCGAGTAAGAGTAAGTTCGCAATTTTGGGACTGCTGCTAACAATCTGAAGTTTTGGCGACCCAACCCCTGAAAATTTGATCCGATCTCGTAAGCTAAATGGTTTACCAACCAAATCAGTTATGGTTTGCTCTTGCTTGGGATCGTTATAGGAAACATTCAATAACATGATTGTAAAGGTAAGCTAAACTCAAGTCAAAAGGACTTATCTTTGCAAACAAATAGAGCTCATGCGATTGGTAGATCAAATCCAACAAAATGTTCAAAAGTTCGCAATAGACCAGCACGGCACGCAAATCGATGCTGTGGAGATACAGCCCACAAAAAAAGATCATGAAGGCGATTTAACGGTCGTTGTTTTTCCTCTTCTTCACTTTATTAAATCTAAACCCGCCGATTTGGCCGATGCGCTAGGCAAATACCTACAAAATCACATCGAGGAAATCAAGGCCTATCATGTGATTCAAGGTTTTTTGAATTTGATCATTGATGACGTCTATTACCTTGGATTTTTATCCGATATAAAACACCCAGAAAGCTTTGGAATTCAGTCAGTAACAGCTAAGAGCAAAAAGATATTGGTTGAGTACTCTTCCCCCAATACCAACAAACCCCTACACCTTGGTCATATTCGAAACAATTTATTAGGGGCATCGGTATCCCAGTTGCTCACTTCTGCAGGCTACCAGGTTCATAAAACCCAAATCATCAATGATCGTGGGATTCATATTTGCAAATCAATGGTTGCATGGAAAGCCATGGGAAATGGCGAAACTCCCGAATCGACAGGTGAAAAGGGAGATGCGCTTGTTGGGCGATATTATGTAGCTTTTGACACAACATACAAAAAACAGCTAGCCGAATTGATTGCGTCTGGAATAAATGAGGAAGAAGCAAAGAATCAGGTTCCGATTCAACTAGAAGCACAAGAAATGCTTCGTGCATGGGAGGCAGGTGACAAAACCGTTCGTGCACTGTGGGCCAAGATGAATGCTTGGGTTTATGACGGTTTTGCAGAAACCTATCAAGAGCTTGGAGTGTCTTTTGATTCATATTATTATGAAAGTGACACCTATTTATTGGGGAAAAATATCATTGATCAAGGTTTATCTTCTGGTGTGTTCTTCCAAAAAGATGATGGTTCCGTTTGGTGCGATTTAATTGATGAGGGATTAGATGAAAAACTCGTCCTTCGTGCAGATGGCACTTCTGTCTATATCACACAAGATTTAGGCACGGCCGTGTTGCGGTACAAAGACCATCCTCATATGAATGGCATGGTATACACAGTCGGTAACGAGCAGGATTATCACTTTAAAGTCCTGTTTTTGATTTTAAATAAATTGGGCTATGATTGGGCTTCACAACTCCATCACTTGAGTTATGGAATGGTTGACTTGCCATCTGGTAAAATGAAGAGTCGTGAGGGTACGGTAGTTGATGCAGATGGATTAATGCAAGAGATGCGTGATATAGCACAGAACATTGCATCTTCTCTTGGTAAACTCGACGGGTTGGACGAACAAGAGAAAAACGAGTTATATCATCAGATTGGTATCGGTGCTTTGAAATACTATATTTTAAAAGTGGACCCAACCAAACGCATTCTTTTCAACCCAAAGGAATCTGTTGATTTTAACGGAAATACAGGACCGTTTATCCAATACGGCTATGCCCGTATTCAATCAATCGTTAAGCAATCGAATGATCTAAAAGGAAATATTTCTATGGAAACACCTCTTGATCCAAAAGAGAAAGAGCTGTTAAAGTGGCTAGAGTTATACCCCCAAACCATTCAAAATGCAGCGGAGCAGTACAGCCCGGCGCTGATTGCAAATTATGTTTATGAATTGGTCAAACGCTTTAATTCCTATTATCAAAAAGTCGTGATTTTGTCTGATGATGAACACACACGTTACTTTCGAGTTCGTATGGCCAGCCAAGTCGGCTATGTAGTTCAATCGGGGATGGGAATTCTCGGGATTAAATGTCCCAATCAGATGTAAAAAAACCACCCGAAGGTGGTTTTTTTAATTCAATATGGTTGGTTATTGCTTATTTTGTCTCCTTAACAGCAGCTGCATAAACAACTAAACCAAATCCAATTTTGTTAATTGCATCTCCAATGTTGTAAACCACATTCATATCTAATCCAACATTAGCCATAAATGAATACCATTGTCCGTCAGCGGTACCAATCATATATCCTAGAGGATAGATTGCCCAACCAACAAATACAAACCAAAACAAGGTGTTGTGTGCTTTCTCAACCGAACCACCAGCAGACTTCGCAAGCTTTGCTAGGTCTCCATATTTGATCATGTAGACGATTGCAAAGTATGCTAAACCTGAAAACAGACCCCAAAGTGCAGCGTCACCCATTCCTGCTTCACCAATATAACCAGTGATAAGCATTATTAGTGACAACACAATTAAATCACGAAGGTGCTTTGTCGTAGCTCCTGCTACTTTTAGGAGAAGATAAAACTCAACACACATCAATGGTACTGTTAGTATCCAGTCGATGTAACGAATAGAAGTTATGTCTCCTGCTGAACCATCAGGTCCAAGCTCTCCTCGCATGTAGAAATAGTGAACTGCCGCAATGAAAGTAATAAGTCCAGAAACTAAAATTGAATTTCTCCACTTCTTATCAAATTGATTTAAAGACAAGAAAAAGAATGCAGACGCACCCATAAGGGCCATGGTCCCAATAAAGAAAGTAAATTCTTCAAGTCCCATACCGCCAGCATGATTATCAATAATATATAATAAATTAGTCATAGTTCTTTTAAAATTATTGTTTAAACAAATCTAAAAAAAAATAAACAATTCACCTATATTTAAATAAATTTTTTAATGATAGTTGTAAACATTCTTCAAAAAAACATTCAAAAACTTAATGACATCAGAGTATATTTAACGATTTCTTGCTTGATTATTAGTTTTATAACAACTTCGTTGGCAATCGATTATCTAACTATTTTTGGTGTTTTAACGCTCGGAATTCTTCACGGAGCAAATGACTTGAGCTTATTACAATGCATACGCTTTATGCGTACAAAGTCACAGCGTTTTTTGGTTTACATCGTTACGGTTTTATTATTTAGCTTGATTTTATACCATCTTCCATTGATCGCCCTACTGCTCTTTGTTTTGTTTAGTTGCTATCATTTTGGTGAACAACAATGGATACATCATTTTCAATCTAAAACAAATTTCCCACAATTTTTCTTTTTCGTTTACGGCGCTTTTCTATTTTCCATGCTTTTTTGGTCACATGCCGAACAAACACAGTTCATCATAAAGGAATTGAGTGGTTTATACATTGCTCCAATTTCGTTTCAATATATGGCCTACTCCTCTGTTTGTTTGTGTGTACTGTATTTTCTACTTCAATTTTCGGCAACCAAAACACTGATTATGGATGTTTTACTTCAATCTGCTCTTCTTATGCTTTTGTTTTGGACGACCAATTTGACCGTTAGTTTTGGCACCTATTTTATTGTTTGGCATAGTTGGCCTTCTTTACAAGACCAAACTAGGACATTGTACAATAAGCCTAATGCGTATTTAGCTTACCTAAAAGATGCTTTTCCGTATTGGATAATTTCAATCATAGGACTTTCTCTTTTCTTTATTTATAATGAGCAAATTGGTCTGAACCCTTTGGCACTTTTTTTTGCATTTCTAGCAGCCATCACTTTTCCTCACGTGTTGGTTATTTTTGGACTTCATCAAAAGTTTAAACTGAGTTAGTTTATGTATTTTTACTCCTTTCAAAAACGAATCATAAATGTTTGATCGATTTAGCAAAAAATTAGAGGGTGCACTTCAAGTCTTGAAAGGTCACGGTCGCATTACCGAGATCAATGTTGCCGAAACCATGAAGGAAATACGTCGTGCTCTTCTCGATGCCGATGTCAATTTTAAAACCGCCAAAGAATTTACCGATACAGTAAAAGAAAAGGCACTCGGGCAGAAGGTACTCACAACTCTTAATCCGGGTCAACTTCTTGTTAAAATTGTTAAAGATGAACTCGCTGACCTCATGGGAGGGAAGGCAACGGGTTTGGATTTGAACAACAAACCAGCCGTAGTGTTAATGGCGGGCTTACAGGGTTCAGGTAAAACAACCTTCTCTGCCAAATTGGCTGCTCATCTCAAAAATAACCAATCCAAAAAAGTACTTCTTGTTGCCTGTGACGTATATCGCCCAGCAGCTCGAGACCAACTTGAGGTTCTCGGTTCTCAAATTGAAGTGGAGGTCTTTAACCAGCCCGACTCGGATGACCCTGTAGGCATTGCAAACGCTGCAGTTTCCCATGCTGACAAGAATGGTCATCAAGTCGTCATCGTCGATACCGCAGGCCGACTTGCTGTTGATGAAGTCTTGATGGACGAAATTTCGGCCATTCATAAATCCGTATCCCCTACCGAAACCCTGTTTGTCGTTGATGCGATGACAGGCCAAGACGCGGTCAACACAGCAAAAGTATTTCACGATCGACTCAATTTTGATGGCGTGATTTTGACCAAGCTCGACGGAGACGCTCGCGGTGGGGCTGCCTTATCAATCAAGTCCGTGGTTGACAAACCCATTAAATTTATCGGAACTGGAGAAAAGCTTGATGCACTGGATGTGTTTTATCCAGATCGGATGGCAGAGCGTATACTCGGAATGGGGGATGTGGTGTCACTGGTCGAACGTGCACAGCAAGCTTTTGACGAAGAAGAAGCCAAAAAAATTCAACAGAAAGTCAAAAAAAATTCATTTGGATTTGATGATTTTCTCTCTCAAATCAAGCAAGTCCAAAAAATGGGCAGTATGAAGGACTTGGTGGGAATGATTCCCGGAGCCAATAAAATTTCTCCCGACGATATCGATGAAGATTCGTTCAAAGGAATTGAGGCCATTATCCAGTCCATGACCCCAAAAGAAAGAAGCCAGCCCAAATTACTGAATCACAGTCGAAAAAAACGCATTGCATCGGGTTCGGGAACAAAAGTTGAGGATGTCAACCGACTGATCAAGCAGTTTGAACAGATGCAAAAAATGATGAAGATGGTTCAGCGAGGTGGCGTAGGTAAATTGATGCAAATGATGAAAGGTGTATGATAATTTTAGATGGCAAACAAACGGGGAATGATATCAAAGTAGAGCTTACCGCTCGTGTCGATCAGTTGGTTAAGGAGGGGAAGCGCCCTCCACATCTTGCAGCTGTATTAGTTGGAAACGACGGTGCCAGTCTCACTTATGTTGGGAGTAAGGTTCGCTCTTGTGAAAGAATTGGATATGAATCTACCCTGATTCAGCTTCCTGAAGAAACAACAGAAAAAGAACTCCTCCAGCAAATCGATCGATTAAACGCAAATGCAGCAATTGATGGATTTATTGTTCAGCTCCCCTTGCCAAAGCATATCGATGAAGAAAAAGTCTTGATGGCGATTGATCCCCATAAAGATGTAGATGGTTTTCATCCAACTAATTTTGGAAAAATGGCCTTGGACATGGAAAGCTTTATTCCAGCAACTCCCTATGGGATTATGGAGTTGTTGCGTCGGTATGAAATCGATATCTCTGGAAAACACGCTGTGGTTATTGGCCGAAGTCATATTGTAGGCCGTCCCATGAGTATTTTGTTGAGTCGTAAGTCCTCTCCAGGGAATGCCACGGTAACCCTGACGCATAGCCGAACGAAAAATTTGGCTGCCATTACAAAAGAAGCAGATATTGTTGTTTCTGCTCTTGGAGTTCCCAACTTTTTAAAAGAAGATATGGTCAAAGAAGGAGCGATTGTAATCGATGTTGGCATCACGCGAGTTTCTGACGAATCTCACTCCAAGGGATATGTGATTACAGGTGATGTTGATTATGAGAAAGTAAAGGATAAAGCAAGTTTTATCACACCTGTTCCCGGGGGTGTTGGGCCGATGACAATTGCGATGCTTCTTCAAAATACCTATTTGGCGTATTCTCTACACGCTGACTTATGAAAAATGCCCTACAGCAAGGCCAGGTTGTGCCTTTAATGGAAGCTTTTTACACCATACAGGGTGAGGGCTATCACAAAGGAAGTGCCGCTTATTTTGTTCGCATTGGTGGATGCGATGTCGGTTGTCATTGGTGTGACGTAAAAGAAAGTTGGGATGCTGAAAAACATCCGCCAACTGAAATTTCGACCATCATTCAACAAGCAAAGCAGTATTCTGATACGATTGTCGTAACAGGTGGCGAACCATTGATGTGGAATATGGGACCTCTTACAGAAGGGCTTCAAAACGAAAAGCTAGCGACGCATATCGAAACTTCAGGTGCGTATCCACTCTCTGGTCATTGGGACTGGATTTGTCTTTCCCCAAAAAAGAGAATGCTACCCCTTGATTCAATCTACAAAGTCGCCAATGAACTCAAGCTCATCGTCTATAATCAAAGCGATTTTGCTTTTGCCGAAGAACAAGCAGCGAAAGTACACCCCAGCTGTAAGCTCTTTCTCCAACCCGAGTGGAGCAAACGAGAGCAGGTCATGCCAGATATTGTGGACTATGTGCTCCAAAACCCCAAATGGAAGGCGTCATTGCAAACGCACAAGTATATGAATATTCCCTAAGGTGTCGAAGGTTTTGATTTACAGACATTTAGATTCTATAATTTTTAGTAAGTTTAGGCTGAAAAAATAGTGCTATGGAATGGATTGTCAATTACTTTGAAAACATACCTTCCGCTCACAGAAGTATCATAATCGTAGGAGGGATAACCCTTTTTTGGTTGTTTGAAGGGGTATTGCCTCTTTCTCGTTTTCAATATCAAAAGTGGAAGCATGCCCTTCCCAATTTTTTCTTTACCCTCACTACTGTTGTCGTCAATTTTTCATTGGCGTTTATCCTATTGCGCACTGCGGACTGGGTAACTGCTAACCAATTTGGTTTGCTAAACGCTGTTGAAATGCCGCTTTGGCTTTATGTGATTCTCGGGGTCATGTTGCTGGATTTTGTCGGGGCATATCTCGCACATTGGACAGAACACAAGGTAAAGCCCCTTTGGATGGTACACCTTGTCCATCATTCTGATCATCATGTGGATACTACAACAGCCAACCGCCATCATCCTTTTGAGAGTGTTGTTCGTTTTGTATTTACAACCCTAGGTGTTTTTCTAATCGGACTACCCATTGGTGTCGTGATGCTTTACCAGTCCCTATCGGTTTTGTTGAGCCAATTTAATCATGCAAATATCAAGTTGTCGCAACGATTGGATATGCTTTTGAGTTATTTTATCGTTTCTCCAAATATGCATAAAACACACCATCATTATGTACTTCCATACACCGACTCAAACTATGGAAATATCTTTTCCATATGGGATCGATTGCTGGGCACTTATATGTATCTCGCCCCAGAGAAAATCATTTATGGCGTTGATGTATTCCCAGATAAAAAAGAAAATAGTTCGATACAAAGTCTTTTGAAGCAGCCATTTCAGCCCTACAGAAAGCCCACTACGGGTAGATGAGATATTGATCTCTGATTTTTAAAAAGTCTCGAATATCTGACTGCCAACTGTCCCTAATTTCAGAGGCACTCATGCCTTTTTCAATTTGTAATTGTAGGGACGTTGTACCAGCATGACGCCTAAACCCTGGATCCAAGAAAAATTGTTCGGGCTCATGGCTGTTTCTATATGCTTGTATCATCCAATCGATATTGACTCGATCCAACTTTGGATGATTTCTCAAGTCAAGTCCATAACATTCTTTTTCTTTTTCCTTTGGATTCGAAGCACCCGACTTGGGCGTGGGGATGTAGCGATGTGTAAATTGAGTTGCATCTAAAAATGAAGCACCAAATTGCTGAAAGGGATGAGAGGTTCCACGACCTGCATTGACAGGAGTTCCTTCAAACAAGCCCAAACTCGGATACAGCATCACCGACTGCGCATTGGGTAGGTTTGGAGAGGGTCGGACAGGTAAATCATAGTGAGTTTGATGCGTGTAATTCGCTATGGGGATTACCTTTAACGATAGCTTGTTTTTGGTATCTAGCCACTGCTCGCCCACCAACAGCATAGCATATTCGCCAATTGTCATGCCATATACGAGTGGAATGGGAACTTTCCCTAAAAAGCTTTGGTTGTCTTCCTCCATCATGGGACCATCCACATAATGCGCATTCGGATTGGGTCGATCTAATACAATTACAGGAACCTTCGCATCTGCACATGCTTCCATGACCAGGTGAAGGGTAGATAGATAAGTAAAGAATCGCACACCAACATCTTGGATATCAAACACCAGAATATCGATATCTGCAAGCTGTTCAGCGGTGGGTTTGCGGTATTTTCCGTGTAAAGAAACAATTGGAATTCCAGTTTTGGCGTCGATTTCATCTGAAATGGATGCACCTGCATCTTCTTTTCCTCGAAACCCATGCTCAGGCGCAAACACTTTTTTAATATTGACCTCCTGACTTCGTAAATGATCTACCAAATGAATACTCTTGTCATTCGTTAGAACCTGACTACTCTGATTCCCAACGACTGCGACCTTCATATCAACCAAAAGGGGAAGATACTCCTGCGTTTGGTATGCGCCAGGTTGGACTTGCGCAAAAAGGGGCATGCTACAAACCACAAAGACAAAAAAAGCGGTATTTTTGAGTAAAGCTATCACAGGTTGAAGATTAGTCTATTCATTGCCAAACGTATTATCGGTTCGAAGTCCTATAAAAATAGTGTTTCGGCACCAATTATTAAAATCGGAATCATCGCCATTTCCATTGGCTTGATCGCGATGCATATCGCCATTGGTACAGGTATTGGATTTCAAAATAAAATCAAGGATAAAATCAGTTCTTTTGAAGGTCATGTTCGGGTATCTACCTATGAGAACAATTCAACAAATACCACTTTGGAGAGCATCGACACCCAAATCATTCGCTCAGCAGCTGAAAAGGATCGTGTTGCTTTTGTCAATCCAGTAGCGTATGCATCAACCGTGATTAAAACCGATAAGAATTTTGCGGGGGGACTGTTGAAAGGTATTGATAGTTCATACCAATGGAATGCTTTTGAGGAATATATTACAGATGGTCGCTTACCAGAGATCGGATCTTCAATCAGTAGAGAGATTTTACTATCCAAGCATATTGCCAGAACCTTGGGGGTAAAAACGGGAGACCGGGTATCATCTTATTTTCTGTTTGAGGATCGCCTCCCAATCCGTAGGAGTTTTGTCGTTTCGGGTCTCTATGATTCTGGCTTTCCCGATTTCGATCAGCGAATTGCCTTTGCAGACTTGCGACACGTTCAAAAAATATATCAATGGCCTTCCGATCATGTAGGGGCTTTTGAAATCACTCTGGAAAATTTTGATGATATAGACCTGTTTTCAGAACAGGTCTATGACCAGGTGCCAGCTCCATATGATGTGCAGCATGTCAAAGAACGCTACCCCGAAATTTTTAATTGGATTTCCCTTTTTGATACCAATATCGCCTTGATTATTGTGATTATGATCATTGTGGGCGGGATCAATATGATTACCGCTTTATTGGTTTTGATCCTCGAACGAACCCAAATGATCGGTTTGCTCGGGGTATTGGGGATGAAACAATGGGCAACACAAAAAGTGTTTTTGTACAACGCTGCCTACCTTATTGGAATTGGATTGTTTTGGGGTAATGTGTTGGGGCTTGGACTTCTTGCTCTCCAACGCCAAACGGAGTGGATTTCACTTGATCCGACTTCTTATTATGTGACGACCGTACCAATTGCTTTTGATCTGTCCATGATTGTAGCGATTAACATCGGAACCTTTGTGATTTGTGTATTGATGCTATTGATCCCGTCATTTATCATTTCGAAAGTCACTCCAATTCGCGCATTGCGGAGGGTGTAAATCCAACAAATTTCAACGATATGTAGGCAATATATATCTGCGCGATACAGTACATTTGCAATATGAAATACGCCAATAATATTCTCGAAACCATTGGGAACACCCCGTTGATCAAATTGAATTCGATTACAAAAGAAATTGATGCCACTGTCTTGGCTAAAGTGGAATACTTTAACCCTGGAAACTCTGTCAAAGACCGTATGGCACTCAAAATGGTCGAGGATGCTGAGGCAGATGGACGACTCAAGCCTGGCGGAACGATCGTTGAGGGAACTTCAGGAAACACAGGAATGGGCTTAGCACTTGCTGCCATTGTCAAGGGGTATAAATTGATTTGCGTATCGAATGACAAGCAGTCCCCAACCAAATTTGACGTGCTTCGTGCTGTAGGTGCTGAGGTGGTTGTTTGTCCAACCGATGTACCAGCCGATGACCCTCGTTCTTATTATTCAACTTCGAAGCGTATCGCTGAAGAAACGCCCAATGCTTGGTATGTCAACCAATATGATAACCCTTCCAATGCGGTTGCTCACTATGAGCAGACGGGTCCTGAAATATGGGAACAAACCGATGGTAAAATCACCCATTTTGTCGTTGGGGTAGGCACTGGCGGAACAATATCTGGCGTATCCAAATACCTCAAGGAGAAAAACCCAGCGATTAAGGTTTGGGGGATCGACACCTATGGTTCGGTATTTAAAAAATACCATGAAACGGGCGTCTTTGATGAAAAAGAAATTTACCCTTACGTAACTGAGGGAATCGGGGAAGATATTCTTCCAGAAAATGTTGACTTTGATCTGATTGATGCTTTTGAAAAAGTCACCGATAAAGACGCTGCTGTTTACACGCGAAAATTGGCTCGGGAAGAAGGGATATTTGCAGGAAACTCTTGTGGTGCTGCGATAAAGGGGATGTTGCAACTCAAAGCCCACTTCGGTCCTGACGATGTCGTGGTGGTATTGCTACACGATTCAGGAAGTCGCTATGTCACCAAAATCTACAATGACGACTGGATGCGTGAAAAAGGGTTTTTGGAATAACCCTTTTTAAGACTTGATCATTTTTTTGGTAACAACCCCGTGTGTTTAGCTAATTTTCACTAAGTATAATCCAAGAAGATAAACACGAGTTGAAAGAATGAAACCAATACCGACTAGAAGTCCACCAGTGGCTTCAACGATAAGTTTTAATTTATTAAGCCATTCAATGATAACATGCTCCATATTATCTATTTGGGAGTAGTTATGATGCTAAGATAATGAAAATGGTTTCTTAAGGATGTTAAGTTTTAAAAACAATACCGATTTTCAGCAATAATTTTATCGGCGATTTGTTCGCGTAAGCTAATCACATTTGGATGATTGACGTATTTTGTAAATCGCTTTAGACCCATGAGAAGCATTTTTTGCTCATCTCCTTCAGCAGATGAAATGATGGCTTCTTTCCCTTTGGATTGTATTTTCTCAACGGCTTGAAAAAGATAGAGTTTTGTCATGGCCAACTGCATATCTTGTGTATCCAATCCGTATCGACTGATATTCTTTTCCGTTCGGAGTATGGCCGATTCCACCATGTAGATTTCAATCAATATATCAGAGACAGCCAATAAAAGCTGTTGGTGTTTCTTGAGGTCGGTACCGTACTTTTGGACACCAGCACCTGCGATCATCAAAAACACCTTTTTCAGATTTTTAAGGATTGATTTTTCCTCACTCAAGGGTGTTGTGAAATCTGGAACATTAAATAAAGGGATTCCCAAAAGCTCCTCCCCGACAGCGGTTGCAGGGCCAATCAGGTCAAGGTGACCTTTCATGGCTTTTTTGATCAGCATTCCAACAGTGAGCATCCGATTGATTTCATTTGTCCCCTCATAGATTCGAGAAATCCGAGCATCTCGCCACGCTGACTCCATGGGCATATCTGCAGAATAACCCATACCTCCAAAAATTTGAACTCCCTCGTCTGTACAGTTTTGCGTATGTTCCGACACAGCCACTTTTAAGATAGAGCATTCGATTACATACTCTTCTACTCCTTTTAGCTCTGCTTCTTGATGGCTTATTCCCGACTCGGATCGAATGGCTATGCGATCCTCGATGTCTTTGGCCGCACGATAACAGCCTGACTCACCTACATAACAATTTGTAGCCATATTGGCGATTTTTTGTTTGATTGCTCCAAACTGACTAATCGGTGTTTTGAACTGGATTCTCTCATTGGCATAACGAACACTTTCGCTCACAGCACGTCGCTGAGCATCGATACAAGCAACCGCAAGTTTGATACGACCCACATTCAAAGCGTTCATTGCGATTTTAAAACCATTGCCACGCTCAGATAACATATTTTCAACAGGTACCTTGGTTTCACTGAAAAAGACCTGTCTGGTTGAGGAAGCATGAATCCCCAACTTGTGTTCTTCTTTGCCCATGCTAATTCCATTTTCTGGGTTATTAGGAACGATAAACCCTGTAATATTTTTATCATCTTCTATCCGTGCAAATACAATCATTACACTGGCATATCCAGCATTTGAAATCCATATTTTTTGGCCACTGATTTTATAATGGGTACCGTCTTCAGAAAGTACAGCTTTGGTTTTTCCACTATTTGCGTCCGATCCTGCCCCTGGTTCGGTAAGACAATAACATCCAATTTCTTCCCCCGAAGCGAGCTTAGGAACATATTTTTGTTTTTGCTCTTCAGTTCCGTACAAAACGATGGGCATGATGCCAATCCCCGTATGGGCACCGTAGGCAGTAGAAAGGGAACCAGTTGCCCCTGAAAAGTAATCACAGACGAGCATGGTTGAGACAAACCCCATTTCAAGCCCTCCGTAGGCCTCAGGCACGCCAACACCTAAAAATCCAAGTTCTCCAGCTTTGCGCATCAGCTCAAATGTGAAGTCGTAGTCTTTTTGCTCAAAACGATGCTTGTTGGGCCAGACTTCCCGATCGATAAATTCCTTTACGGCATCACGCATCATCTGTTGCTCTTCGCTAAAGTCTTCGGGTGTGAAGATGTTTTCTGCGTCCGTTTCTTGCAATAAAAAAGCACCTCCGCGTGTACGTATGATTTCTTTTGTTTCCATAATTCTATATCAATTCATAAATTCCAGCGGCACCTTGTCCAGTACCAACACACATGGTAACCATGCCATATTTTTGTTTTCTCTTCTTCATTTGGTCAAACAGCTGCACAGAGAGTTTGGTGCCTGTACAACCCAGTGGGTGTCCAAGAGCAATTGCCCCTCCATTGACATTGACAAGCTCTGGGTTGATATCAAGCTCACGGATCACAGCTAGTGATTGAGCAGCAAAGGCCTCATTGAGTTCGATTTGCTCGATATCTTTTAGTTTTAGACCCGCTTGATCCAGCGCTTTTGGGATTGCTGCTACGGGACCTATACCCATGATTTTGGGTGGAACGCCAGCAGTTGCATAACTCACAAGCCGAGCAATTGGGGTGAGTTTGTGCTTTTTGACCATCTCTTCTGTCATCATCAATAACACAGCTGCACCATCGCTTGTTTGCGAGGAGTTCCCCGCTGTTACCGATCCATTATTGGCAAAGACAGGGCGTAGTTTGGCCAATGCCTCTATGCTTGTATCTGCTCTTGGGCCCTCATCACGATCAACGGTATAGGTGCGCGTTGCTTTTTTTCCATTGTCATCGATATATACTTCCTCGATGGTAATCGGTACAATTTGATTATCAAACGCACCATTTTTTTGTGCTTTCAGGGCTTTTTGGTGTGATGCATACGCAAAAGCGTCTTGATCTTCTCTGGAGATGTTAAACTGGTTGGCAACTGCTTCGGCAGTGAGCCCCATTCCCCAATAGTAATCTTCATTCCCTTGCTTGGCAGCTTTGTAGTCGGGGGCAGGCTTAAATCCACCCATTGGGATATAGCTCATGCTCTCAACGCCACCCGCAATTACGCAGTCTGCCATTCCTGATTGTATTTTTGCAGTTCCCAAAGCGATTGTTTCGATTCCTGATGCGCAATAGCGGTTTACGGTTACACCTGGAACGTCATTGGTTTTGAGACCCATTAGTGAGATGAGCCGTGCCATATTTAGGCCCTGTTCTGCCTCTGGCATGGCATTCCCAATCAGAACATCATCAATTGTGGTGACATCAAAATCAGGCAAGTTACTCATCATATGCTCGATGGTTTCTGCAGCGAGCTCATCTGGACGTTTAAATCTAAAAAGGCCCCTGGGAGCTTTACCAACGGCTGTTCGGTGTGCGCTTACGATGTAGGTTGTTTTCATGTATTAATTTCTTAAAGGTTTTCCAGTTTTTAGCATATGCTGTATGCGTTCAAGCGTTTTGCGCTCAGTGCAAAGGGATAAAAATGCTTCTCTTTCAATATCCAGAAGGTATTGCTCCGAAACATGGGACGGTTGTGATAGGTCACCACCAGCCATGACGTAGGCCAACTTGTCGGCAACTTTTTTGTCATGTTCCGAAATGTAATGAGCGGCCTCCATAGAGTCTGTTCCCACCAAAAACATTCCAAGGGCTTGTTTGCCCAAAACTTTTACATCCTTTCGCTTTATGGGTTTGGTATAGCCAGACTCTGCCATTAAAACAGCTTGTTTTTTGGCAATTGCGATTTGTTGGTCGGCATTGACAACAACGACATCCTTGTCTTTTTGTAAAATCCCCAAATCAAAGGCCTCATAAGCAGATTTGGCCACTTTAGCCATTCCGATTGTGAGAAAATATTCTTGGAGTATATTGAGCTCTACATCATTTTTACGAAACGAATCGGATGCCCGTAGTGTCATCTCTTTAGATCCACCACCTCCAGGAATGACACCAACACCAAACTCGACCAAGCCGATATAGGTTTCTGCAGCTGCCACCACCTTGTCAGCATGTAAGCTGAGTTCACAAGCTCCCCCAAGGGTAAGGGTATGCGGTGCTGCAACGGTGGGTATGGACGAATATCGCATGCGCATCATCGTGTCCTGAAAATATTTAATTGCCATGTTGAGCTCGTCATATTCTTGTTCGACAGCCAACATAAAAATCATGCCAATATTGGCTCCAGCAGAGAAATTAGCCCCCTGATTGCCAACAACCATCGCTTGAAAGTCCTTTTCAGCCAAATCAATACCTTTATTAATCCCCTGAAGAACGCCACCACCGATTGTATTCATTTTGGAGTGAAACTCCACATTCAGCACCCCGTCTCCAAGGTCAATTAACGAGCACTCTGGGTTTTGCCAAACGGTTTTCGATGCTCTTAGGTTATCGAGAATAATGAAGCTGCTTTGACCTGGGATGACATTCATGTTTTTGTTTGGAATATCATAAAAAAGCTGCTGCCCGTCTTTTAATCCATAAAAACGTTGGTGGGATTCTTTCGTCATGGCTGTCACCCAATCCGCTGGTTTATGTCCCGCCTCTTTGATAAGTTCAATTCCTGTTTCTAATCCAACTGCATCCCAGAGTTCAAAAGGACCATGTGTCCATCCAAATCCAGCTTTCATGGCGTCATCTATTCGGTAGATTTCGTCAGAGATTTCAGGAATCCGATGTTGGATGTAGGCAAAAAGCTCCCCAAAGTTTTTTTGATAAAATGCAGCCGCTTTATCTGTTCCCGAAATTAAAACAGGATAGCGTTCGATCAGATTATCAATCGCTTTGGTTTTCTCTAGGGTGTCAAATTGCGCTCTTTTTTTTGTTCGGTATTCGAGCGTTTCGAGATCCAAAGTTAAAATCTCAGATTTCCCCTTTTCATTTTTTACTTTCTTATAAAACCCTTGACCGCTTTTGGAGCCGAGCCATTGCTTTTCCATCATGGTGGAGATGAAGTCAGGAAGTTGAAATACATCTCTTCGCTCGTCATCTTTGCAGTTTTCATACAACCCATTCGCCACATGCACCAAGGTATCGAGCCCCACCACATCAACTGTCCGAAATGTAGCCGATTTTGGTCTTCCAATTACAGGTCCAGTAAGCTTGTCGATTTCTTCTACGGTCAGACCCATATCCTTGACTTGATGGAAGAGACTCTGAATACAAAAAATACCAATTCGATTTCCAATAAATGCTGGCGTGTCTTTGGCAAAAACCGAACGTTTTCCGAGGAAAGTGCTGCCATAATCCATCAAAAACGAACTGATTTCGGGCAAGCAATTTGGGCCTGGTATGACCTCAAAGAGTTTTAAGTACCGAGGTGGATTAAAAAAGTGAGTAACAGCAAAATGCTTTTGAAAATCATCTGATCGACCCTCGTTCATTTTCCAAATCGGGATGCCTGATGTATTTGAGGTGATCAATGTGCCCGGTGTTCTATGGGATTCAATTTGCTCAAATACACTTTGTTTGATCTCAAGTCGTTCCACAACAACTTCGATGACCCAGTCCACATCAGCGATTTGTGAAATATCATCAGATAAATTTCCTGTGCGGATTCGTTTTTTAAAATCCATATGATAAAGTGGCGCTGGATTGGATTTGATCGCTTGCAAAAGATTTCCATCAGCGATACGATTGCGCACAGCAGGGTCGGAAAGTTTGAGACCCTTTGCTTTTTCTTTTTCAGTTAATTCGTTTGGTGCGATATCGAGAAGTAAGACTTCTACACCAATATTTGCAAAATGACAAGCAATACCAGAACCCATGATTCCAGACCCAATGACTGCCACTTTTGATATTCTTCTTGTACTCATGATACTTTTTTTTGGGGGGTAAAAATTGATTTTTCTTGTACTTTTTGTAAGATCAACTTGATAACTTTATAGAATGATTCTAGTTCTTTGGGACTTACAGCGGATTCAATTGCCTGATTGAACTGCATGACAACTTCACGCGAGAGAGAACGCTTTTCAAGCCCCTCTTTTGTAAGGCGAATCAAAACGCCTCTACCATCTTCAGGGTTTGGCTCTCTTCGGATTAAGCCCTGATTTTCCATTGTCTTTAAGGTTCGTGACAAACTTGTCGATTCCATACCCATCCTTGGACCTAGCGAGGTAGAGGGAACGCCTTCTTCCGCATCAATGCTCAAAAGTGCCAGCCCAGTTGCCATCGTAGCTCCATATCGAGAGGCCTCTTCATTATACATTTTGGATACGGCTTGCCAAGTTGCGCGTAAAAAATGATCGATTGTTTTTGTTCTCATAGAGCCAAATGTAATAAAAATTATTATGCGTGCATAATAAATAACAAAAAAAAGGGGTTAGCTGTAAATCTCTTTGATAAGGGTATTATATTTTTCAGATATGATTTTTCTTTTGAGCTTCATCGTGGGGGTGAGGTGGCCCGAATCAATGCTCCAAACATCATCCGTAAGCTTAAATTTCTTTACTTTTTCCCATTGTGCAAAATTGGCATTTGCACTTTCGATATCGCTTTCGATTTGATCAATAACTTTTTGATTCTTGGTTAGTTGCTTGGCAGTTTGTAGATTTTCAACATTGCCCATCCACTCGTTTACAGCTTCAAAGTTAAGTTGAATAAGTGCCGAAGGAAATTTCTGGTTTTCCCCTAAGACCATCACTTGATCAATCAGGGTTGATTGCTTAATCACGTTTTCAATCACTTGGGGAGCTACATACTTCCCCCCCGAAGTTTTAAACATCTCTTTTTTGCGATCAGTGATTTTCAAAAATCCATCTTCGTCCACATGCCCAATATCACCTGTATGAAAATAACCGTTTTTAATGACTTCACCTGTGAGCTCTTGATTTTTATAATATCCTATCATCACATTGGGTCCTTTACAAAGAATCTCACCGTCTTCCGCGATTTTTACCTGTACATGCTCGACTACTTTCCCAACACTACCAATGCGGAGTTTCCCGTCTCTCATATCGTTGACCGAAATTACAGGCGAGGTTTCCGTAAGTCCATATCCTTCAACAACTGTCAGCCCAGCGGCCGTAAACACACGAGCAAGGCGCGGTTGCAAGGCAGCACTACCAGAGGCAATCAAGTTAAGATTTCCGCCCAGTGCAGCTTTCCATTTTTTGAATATCAACGCACGAGCGATTGAGAGTTTAAGACTGTAAACCAATCCATTCTTTTTGTAAGGCTCATAAGCGAGTCCCACATCAACAGCCCAGTTGAATAATTTCTTTTTGACACCTGTTAGGGTTTGCCCTTTGCCATAGATTTTGTCAAATAATTTTTCCAGTAATCGAGGAACAGCAGTCATCACATCTGGATTGACCTCATTGAGATTTTCTCCAATGGTTTCCAATGATTCGGCAAAATGTACTTCGGTTGATGTAATTTGATAGAGATACATCAACATTCTTTCATAAATATGGCATAGCGGTAAAAAGCTTAATGCGACTGCTTTTCCATATTCAAGTGGTAAGCGTTTTTGTGCAGCAAACACATTGGAGACAATATTGTTATGACTCAACATCACGCCTTTGGGCGTTCCCGTAGTTCCAGACGTATAGATGATCGTTGCCAAGTCGTGGGGGAGTACAGATTCTTTAATCGCGATCACTTTTGATTGATGAGCGGCGTCTCTTCCAAGATTGAGAACCTCAGTCCAATGCTTACACCCCTTGATCTCATCAAAACTATATACTTCCTTTAGGCTTGGACATTCTTTTTGAATGGATTTGATTTTATCAAAGACTTCTTGATCCGAAACAAAACAGTATTTCGATTCAGAATGATTAATGATATATGCATAATCTTCTGCAGTTATGGTCGGATAAATTGGAACATCAATTCCACCGATTTGAAGTACCCCGATATCAACAATACACCACTCTGTTCGGTTATTAGAAGAAATGATAGCAACCTTGTCTCCTTTGCTCAAACCAAGCTGGAGTAAACCACGGCTGATTTGGTTTGATTGCTCTAAAAAATCCTCTGAAGAAGTAGAAACCCATTTGCCATTATACTTGGTGTTTAAAGCCCGTTTTACAGGTAAGGTCTTTACTTGATTTTCAAGGATGTCAAATAAGCGAGTCGGTGCGTTCAATTTGATTTTTGATTCAATGTATACTAACAAATATGCATTTATTTCTCGAAAAGAAAAAATAATTGCCTAGCTAGTTGCTAGTCTGAAACCACTTGTGGGCATCTTCAAAGGCCTGAATCCAAGGGGAGATGACATCTGATTTTCGGTCTGCAGGATAATGTGCCCAATTCCATGGAAATATCGAACGTTCTAAATGAGGCATCATCACTACATGACGTCCATCATCACTGCTCAGTATGGCGGTTCCATAATCTGAACCATTAGGGTTTGAAGGGTACTGATTATATGAGTAGCTCCCGACAATTTGGTAATCAGCTTGTTCTTGAGGGAGTTCAAATCGCCCCTCTCCATGTGCTGACCAAATTCCAAGTCTGGAACCACTCAAACCCTGAAATAAAACGGTACTGTTAGGTTGAATATCAATTGTACTAAATACACATTCAAATTTTCCAGAAAGGTTATGACGCATTTTAGGTTTTTGATCGTGAGTTGGGTGCAAAAGCCCCAGTTCGATAAAAAGCTGACAGCCATTGCATACGCCAAGTGAGAGGGTGTCTGAGCGATTAAAAAAGTTGGTAATCGCTTTTTTAGCTAAGCCGTTGTAAGTAAAGGTACCTGCCCATCCTTTTGCCGAACCAAGCACATCAGAGTTTGAAAATCCGCCGACTGCGACAATGAGTTGGACATCCGTAAGGTCCTCACGACCAGTTATCAAATCAGTCATATGAATGTCTTTGACATCAAATCCTGCGAGATCCATCATATAGGCCATTTCACGCTCCGAGTTGCTCCCTTTTTCGCGAATCACAGCTGCTTTAATACGTTTCCCTTCGTCCACAGGGGGAAGTTTTCCACTGAATGAAGTCGGGAATGTAAAGCGTAATGGCGTTTTATCAACACTGTCAAATCGTTCTTTTGCTTTGATTGGGTCTGTTTGGTTTTTATCCATCAGAAATGAAGTAGTCATCCAGTGTTTTCGATAGGTTGGAACATGAAATTCGAAAGATTCATTAGCGCATTGTATTTTGAGCACATCTGATTCATTTGCTTCCCCGATTTCAACGATAGATACACCTTTGTCACTCAGATATTTTGCACTTTCCGCACTGGTTTGAATCACCACAGCAGGGTTTTCGGCATATAAAATTTGCTCATCAAAAGCAGACAAATCAATTTGCAGACCTACTTTGTTTTCGGCAAAACACATTTCGAGTAAAGTGGTAATTAGTCCACCAGAGCCAATGTCATGACCAGCATAAATTTCCCCCTTTTTGATTCGGTCTTGTATGGCGTTAAAACTGACTTTAAATTGCGCAGCATCACTGACATCAGGTACTTGTCTTCCCACACAATTTTTCAATTGCGCATAGGCAGATCCACCAAGTGGATAGCTCGAATCACTCATCGAAACATAGTAGAGCTTACCCTGATTCGGTTGTGCCATCGGCCGAACGACTCCTGTGACATTGCTACAAGCTGCAGACGCCGATATAATTACTGTCCCCGGAGCCAGTACTTCATCGTTGCTATACTTTTGTTTCATCGACAAGGAATCTTTTCCCGTTGGGATGTTGATGCCCAAAGAGATCGCAAAGTCTGCACAGGCCTCAACTGCTTTGTATAAGCGCGCATTTTCACCAGGATTGTTACAAGGCCACATCCAGTTGGCAGACAAACTCACTGCCGAAAGTCCATTTTCCAAAGGAGCCCAAACAAGGTTTGTCAAGGCCTCTGCAATGGATATTCGACTTCCTGCAGCCGCGTCGGTCAGTGCCACTGCCGGCGCATGTCCTATCGAAGTCGCAATTCCCTTTTCTCCTTGATAGTCAAGGGCAACCACCCCACAATTGGCCAAAGGCAGTTGAAGAGATCCAACCGTTTGCTGCTGGGCAACGCGGCCACCCACACAGCGGTCAACTTTGTTTGTAAGCCAATCTTTACAGGCCACACTCTCCAACTGGAGTAGATTCTCGACATCCTGATAAACGTTTTGTATTTCAAAGGGAACAGTAGAAAATCGATGTTTTTGGCTTTGATCAACTAAAATGGTTTTGGGTGTCTTCCCAAAAAAATCATCAATCGACAAGTCAATGGGTTTGGTACTGGTATTTTGTGATTCAACAACAAAATGATTGTCTTCTGTGATAACCCCAACATCGAAAAGAGGGGCACGCTCCCTTTCTGCAATTTTTCGAAGTCGGGGGAGGTCCTTTTCGCTGACAATCAGTCCCATCCGCTCTTGGGATTCATTCCCAATAATTTCTTTTGCAGACAATGTTTGATCTCCTACAGGCAAAGCATCTAGATCGATTGTGCCACCTGTGTCCTCAACCAACTCCGAGAGACAGTTGAGGTGCCCACCTGCTCCGTGATCGTGAATCGAGATTATGGTATTTTTCTCAGATTCCGTAAGGGCTCGAATGACATTGGACACCCGTTTTTGCATTTCTGGGTTGGATCGTTGTACCGCATTGAGCTCAATTCCTGTGGAAAAAGCCCCAGTATCTGCTGAGGATACTGCAGCACCCCCCATACCAATACGGTAATTGTCTCCGCCGAGAATCACAATGCGATCCCCTTTTTTTGGCGTTCTTTTCGCACTGTGATCGGCATGACCATAGCCAACGCCTCCAGCGAGCATAATTACTTTATCAAAACCTACGGTTTGTCCGTTTTCTTCATGCTCAAAAGTCAATAGTGAACCCGTAATAAGGGGTTGTCCAAATTTATTCCCAAAATCACTTGCCCCATTCGATGCGCGAATCAATATGTCGAGGGGGGTTTGGTATAGCCAATCGCGTGCAGGGTTTTGCTCCCAAGGGCGATTAGATTTGATACGCGGATAGGATGTCATATAAACTGCAGTTCCCGCCAATGGGATCGATCCTGTACCACCTGCCATGCGATCTCTTATCTCTCCCCCCGAACCCGTAGCCGCACCACTAAACGGTTCGACCGTAGTTGGGAAATTATGCGTTTCTGCTTTGATAGAAATAATCGAAGGGATTTGTTTTTTCTGATAAGCGCTTGCTCGATCTGCATCTTGTGGAGCAAACTGCTCAATGGTAGGCCCTTTAATAAATGCAACATTGTCTTTATATGCCGACACTATGTTTTCAGGATGTTTTTTTGATGTTTTTTTGATTAGGGAAAATAACGAGTCTTTTTGTTCGACCCCGTCAATGTGGAACACTCCATTAAAAATTTTGTGCCGACAATGCTCTGAATTGACTTGCGAAAAACCAAACACCTCCGAATCGGTGAGGGGACGATCCAGTTGCTCAGCCAGTTGTTCGAGATAACGGACTTCATCTGGATTTAGCGATAGGCCTTCTGCCAAATTGTAAGCCGAAATATCATAAATTTCACGAATGGGTTCTGGGCTAATTTCAACGGTAAATAGATTTTGATCCAAGTTTTCAAAACGCTCCGAAACCATAGGATCAATGGTTTCACCTGCTTGCAAAGGGGTAAACTGTTCAATTCGAATCATCCCTTTGATTCCCATATTTTGTGTGATTTCAACAGCATTGGTGCTCCAAGGCGTAACCATATTTACGCGCGGTCCAACAAAAACACCTTCAATTTTGGTCGTGTTCAAGCAGGGTTGGTCTCCAAATAGCCAGCTGAGTTTTGATATGGTCTCTGCATCTATTGCGTTTTGTGTCTCTAAGGCAAATATGCGTTGGGCTGTGTCCCCAAAAAAACAAATCATAAACACATGATTGAGCTACAAAAATAATTAAATGATTGCTTGTTGCGTAAGAATCGTGGTGGGAAAGTACTAAGGGTTTCCACTTAGTTATCAACAATCACGATCGAATCATTCTCGCCATATAAAATCCGTCAAAACCGCTTTTAGCGGGACTGACAAATTGCTCTTTTTCAAGGGTGAATTGTTTGCCAATTTCCGATTGTAGAAAGCCCTCAACCTGGTTTTGGTTTTCCTCTTTTAAAATTGAACAGGTGGCATACACCAGTTTTCCGCCCGGTTTGACCATGGTCGCATAAGTATGTATGATGTGTTCTTGTGTTTGTTTGACACGTTCCAAAAAGTCGGCATCAATTTTCCATTTCGCATCGGGGTTGCGACGCAAAACACCCAATCCAGTACATGGGGCATCAATCAACACACAGTCTGCACGACCATGCAGTTTTTTGATCACTTTGGTGGATTTGATATGCCGTGTTGTGATATTGTGTGCTCCAGCTCGTCGAGCTCGGCGTTTGAGTTCGTGGAGTTTATATGGATAAATATCGAGGGCGGTGAGTTGACCTTTATTTTTCATCAAAGCAGCAAGGTGTAAACTTTTCCCGCCAGCACCTGCACAGGCATCTATAACTTGCATTCCAGGACTCACATCTGTAAAGCTAGCTACCAGTTGTGAGGAGGCATCTTGGACTTCAAATAAGCCCCTTTGGAAAGCATCCGTTTCAAATACATTTGATCGTTCTTGCAGGATGAGCGCGTCTGGATATTTCGGGTGCGAAACCGTTTGGATTCCTTCGGCTACCAATTCATTTTGAAGCGTTTTTGGATTGGTTTGCAACCGATTGACACGTAAAACTACGCTCGCTTGGCGGTTGAGCGCATCGAGCTCTCTCTGCCATTGAGTTTCCCCAAAGTTTGCAAGGCCAATTTTGTCTAACCAATCTGTAATCGAGCATACGATGGCTCGATGTTGTTGGAGGCCGTCAAACTTCCCTTTGATTCTTCGCGTAGGTGTACCACGAACTTCATCCCAAGCTGGTAATGAAACCCCCTGCAATACCCACCTCACAGAAAGCAGTCGCCAAAGATCAACTTTGGTAAATGTCTCCTTTACGCCAGCCAGTTCGGCATACAGTCGCTTCCAACGAATGATTTCGTATGTGTTTTCTGCGATAAATCCACGATCTCGTTTTCCCCACCGTTTGTCAGACTTTAGCATTTTCGCAATGACTTTGTCAGCTTGAAGATTTTGATTGAAAATGCTATCCAGACAGCTTATAACAGCTACTGCAAGGTTTTTATGAAGCCGAACGGGCTTTTGGGTTTCCTTCATTGAGTCGATTATTGAAAAGATTGAAGCTCGATGAGCTTTTTGTAAGTCCCATTTTTTGCAATCAACTCTTCATGTGTTCCTTTTTCTGAAATTTTTCCGTTTTGCAAAACGACGATCAAGTCTGCATTTTGGATGGTTGATAGGCGGTGTGCAATGATAAGTGAAGTTCTGCTTTTCATCATTTTGATAAGGGCCTCCTGTACCAATCGTTCCGACTCTGTATCGAGAGCAGAAGTTGCTTCGTCTAAAATCAGAATTTCTGGATTTTTGAGTACAGCTCGGGCGATTGACAGTCTCTGTTTTTGTCCGCCTGAAAGCTTATTCCCTTGGTCTCCAATCCCCGTATCAAATCCTTTGGGGAGTGCCTCAATGAATGAGAGTGCATTGGCAATTTTTGCAGCACTATTAAGCTCTTCTTTGGTCGCATCAGGCTTTGCAATTCGAAGATTATTGGCAACAGTATCGTTGAATAAAATGGAGTCTTGGGTTACAATCCCCATAAGAGAGCGAAGGTCACTTTTGGTAATTTGACGAACATCCGTTCCATCTATGGATATACTACCTTCACGAACATCATAGAATCGAGGGACCAGATTTACAATGGTTGACTTACCGCCACCCGATGGACCAACGAGTGCAACGGACGTCCCTTTGGCAATGGTCAGGTTGAACTTGTCAATCACAAGCTCTTCTTCATAGGAAAAGGAAACCTTTTTGAAAGAAATCTCTTTGGTGAACGCACTCATTTTTTTAGGGCGCATAGGGTCAACAATCGTATTGGACGTTTCGAGCACTTCGAGGATGCGAGCGGCTGCGGCATTTCCTTTTTTGATGCTGTACAGAGCCTTACTAATTCCTTTTGCAGGTGTTAGCACCCCATAGGCGAGTCCTAAAAAGGTGATAAACGCAGCTGCATTGAGTTGTTTTTCGATAAGCACCAAACTACCGCCATACCAGAGTAAAACCGCAAATACACCGATTCCCAAAAACTCGCTTAATGGACTTGATAAATTCATGCGATTGATCAGACTGTTGGACAACTTAAACAAGCGCTGATTTGTATCTTTAAATTTGGCCTGAAAAGACCCCTCTGCCCGAAAAGCCTTGATAATGTTTAGTCCACTGATTGTTTCCTCAATCTTAGCGAGTACTTCGCCCACTTCAATTTGAACCTTATTCGACTTTGGTTGTAGCGTTTTTCCAATCCGAGAAATGAGAATTCCAGCAAAGGGTACAAAAAGCAAAACAAACAAAGTCAGCTTCGCACTAATGCTAAACATCATGATTAAGGCAAATGTTATTGTCAGAGGTTCGCGAATGAGCAATTCGATAATGGATAAAAAACTGTACTGGATTTCTGTGACATCGTTTGAAACACGTGACATCAAATCTCCCTTTCGCTTTTCTGTAAAATGCGCCATGGACATCTTGGTAATTTTATTGTAAAGGGCAATGCGGATGTCTTTTAGAATACCATTTCGTAAAAATGTGATAAAGAAAAGTGCGATGTAATTAAAAAAGTTTTTCAAAAGAAAAGTCACTAAAATCAATGAAATGACCAAGAGCAAAGCACGCTGTGGGTCCTCACCAGCATAGCGTGTGACTTCAAAGCTCATCCTATCGGACACATAGGTTTTAAAATCCAAGGCACCGGAGAAAGAAGGTTTGGTATAGACTGCTCGGCTTTCTCCAAATAAGACTTCCAACATGGGCATCAACACCAAAAACGAAAAGGCATTGAAAAAGGCGTATAACACATTGAAAAAAATATTCAGAGCCATGTACTTGGAATACGGCTTTGCAAATCGAAAAATTTTCCAAAAATATGTCATGCTGTTAATCCTAAATCTTCGCACATCCGATTGATTTTTGCAATCAAATCAAAACGGATATCATCGTATTCAGATTGTTTTGTAAGCGCGCTGTTCACGCTAAAATAAAACTTGATCTTCGGTTCTGTTCCGCTTGGCCGCACTGCGACCTTGGCACCATCTTCTGTTGTAAATATAAGGACATCTGATTTGGGGAGGCTGATTGTTTCTTTATTACCATCAATACAGTTATACTTCTGCCCAACCTTAAAATCCTCAATGGTTATGATTCGTTCTCCTCCGATTTGTTCTGGCGGGGATTTACGAAGGTTCTCCATCATTTGTTGAATTTCCAAAACACCCTCCTTTCCTTTTTTGACAAATGACACTAGCTTTTCCTGATACAAACCAAATGCCTCATAAGCTTTAAGCAGCTGTTCGAAAAAGCTTTCCCCATTTGACATGGCAGTAGATGCAACTTCGCAGGCCAATAAAGCTGCAGTCACGGCATCTTTATCCCGAACAAAGTCACCAACCATAAATCCAAAACTCTCCTCGCCACCACCTAGAAATTTTTCATCTGGATAATCCTCAATCATTTTGGCAATCCATTTAAACCCTGTGAGGCTAATTTTACAATCGACATTGTAATGCGAAGCCATTACTTCCATCATAGGGGTCGAAACGACCGTTGACCCAATAAAATAATCCTGATTTTTCTCTCGCTGAACCCGATCGAGGATAAACTGCGTCATCACAATCATTGCTTGATTGCCATTGAGTAGTTCCATTTCACCCCTGTGATTTCGAACAGCAATTCCCAATCGGTCTGCGTCAGGGTCTGTACCAATCACAATATCGGCTTGGATTTCATCAGCTATTTGGAGTGCCATCTCGAGTGCGGCTGGCTCCTCTGGGTTGGGGGAGTCAACCGTTGGAAAATCCCCATCTGGTTCGGCTTGTTCATCAACAATATGGACTTGCGTATAGCCAGCTTTTTGCAAAACTGCAGGGATGGCTGTAATCGAGGTGCCGTGAAGGGAGGTAAACACAACTTTGAGTTGCGAGCGATCTCCGTCCCCTAAACGTCCGTTAGCGACACATGCATTTTGAAACGCCTCATCGATGTTTTTGTCTAGTCGGGTTATATTTTTAGGGTTAGGGGTAAATTGAATATCAGAAAAATCAACAGTATTGATTTCATCAATAATGGCATTGTCATGTGGAGGGACAATCTGACCTCCGTCTTCCCAATACACCTTGTATCCATTGTACTCTGGCGGATTGTGTGAGGCAGTGAGTACCACACCACATTGTGCACCCAATTCCCGAACAGCAAAGGATACTTCTGGCGTGGGTCGAAGTGATGGAAAAAGATAAACATGAATATCGTTTGCGGAGAAAATATCAGCAACAGTTTGCGCAAGCGTATCGCTTTGGTGTCTGCAATCGTAACCAATAATCACCTTGGCTGGTTTATTTTGAAAGGTCTTTTTTATGTAGTTGCTCAGGCCTTGGGTATTTCGCCCAAACGTGTAGCGATTCACTCGGTTTGTGCCAACCCCCATGATTCCTCGCATCCCCCCAGTTCCAAAGGAGAGATCCGTATAAAAGGCATCCTCGAGCGCTTTTGGATTGTGGAGAAGGGCAGTGACGTTCTCTTGAGTTTCCTTGTCGAAAGGATCCAGTTGCCATTTGACAACTTGATCCATAAAATTGTGATTCATCAAATTCGATTACAAGCGGCAAATTTAGGCAATCCTTTCGTTATTTATCGCTTTACAGTGTTTCGCGAATCCTATAATTTGGGGATTTGTTTCGACTTCGCATAAAAAGCTCTGCTAAAAACCCAGCTAGAAAAAACTGACTCCCCAAAATCATGGTCGTCAACGCCAGATAAAATTCAGGTCTTTCGGTAATCAGGCGTCCTTCGGTTTCCAAATAGAGTTTGTCAATCCCTAAATACAAAGCAAAGCCAAAACCTGTGACGAGCATAAAAGAGCCAATCAGACCGAAAAAATGCATGGGTCGCTTGCCAAACCGCTGAATAAATAACAGCGTAACAAGGTCTAAAAAACCTTTTACAAAGCGATCGGGGCCAAACTTGGTTTTTCCATGTTTTCGAGCACTGTGTTGTACAATATGTTCACCAATGGCACGATATCCAGCATGCTTGGCCAATAAAGGAATATAGCGATGCATCTCGCCGTGTACTTGTATCGCTTTTACCACCTCCTTCTTATAGGCCTTTAATCCACAATTGAAATCATGTAGTCGAATACCCGAAAATTGACGGGCAGTCCAATTGAAAAATTTTGATGGAATGGTTTTGCCAAAAAGCGGGTCATGCCTCACTTTTTTCCAACCCGAAACCACATCGAGATCTTCTTTGATTAACATCTTGTAGAGTGCTGGTAGTTCATTCGGACTGTCTTGCAAATCTGCATCCATGGTAAAGACAACATCTCCCTTGGCAAGCTCAAAACCCACATGAAGGGCTTGAGACTTTCCAAAGTTCCGTGTGAATTTTACTGCGCGAACACTCGCATCTTTTTTTGCGATAGCGTGCACAAATTCCCAACCCTCGTCTTGACTTCCGTCATCGACAAAAATCAACTCATATGACCATTTTGTGGACGCCAATACGTCTGTGAGTTGTTGGTAAAGTTCTGGGAGCGATTCCTCTTCATCCAAAAAGGGAATTACAACAGAAACATCGTTATGAGTTGGTTTGCCCACTTGCGATTTAAGCTTAACTTCTCTTGGTGAACAATCCCGATATCCAACCGATAACCAGACCGTATAGACAACTAAATATTAAAATAAACGGATAGCTTACCCAAAAAAACTGGGCTTGCATATCAACTGCTTGTTGGATTTGTTCAGAGGTGAGCTGGGGATTTTTTTCTGCTATTTGCTTTGCAGTCACTTCAGTCCCGAGTTTTTCAACAAAATCTGGCTCAATGACATTGGTAAATAAAAGAAGGTAAACCACGGTAAAAATCCCAGAAACGAGGGCTGTTGCGGTACCGAGTTTTATAGCTTGTCTTACACTTAATAATCCTCCATTAGCAGATCGAAAGCTGACAATGGCGATGATAATACAGGCCGCAGAAACGACATAATTGACAATCTGAGGAACGCTAGAACCCGAGTATGTCAAGTCCATAAAATGAATCATCAAGCTAAAAGCAATGGTGATAATTGAGATGATAATGCCATATTTATAGGCAAAGGATCGGATGGTAGGGGTGTTTGTTTGCATGATATTTTGTTTGATTTTATGGTAAAATTAGGAAAAACCATTAAATTTGCGCTCATTTAAAATATAATCAAAGCATGAAACCAGGTATTCATCCCGAAAATTACAGATTGGTAGCTTTCAAAGATATGTCTAATGACGATGTTTTTATCACCAAGTCAACTGCCAACTCAAAAGAGTCGATCGACGTCGATGGTGTTGAATATCCTTTGATTAAGCTAGAGATTTCTAGAACGTCACATCCGTACTACACAGGTAAGTCCAAATTGGTTGATACCGCTGGGCGAATCGACAAGTTTAAAAACAAATACGCAAAGTTTAAAAAGTAAACTTTTCACGAATTGAACCTCTCATTCGAGAGGTTTTTTTATTTTTAGACTTTACTACTACCCATGCATATCCGATTGTTTGATGGAAAAGACAGAGAGCACTTGCTCCCGTTTGTCTATTTGCGTCCTGTAGCCGATGTGTTTATGGGAGCTCTCACATTTCGAGATCGATGGAAACATTTGCAAGCAGATTCGGTTAGCGTTGAGACAGTCGATGATTCGTATGACTCCGAAGAATCAACTCCTGATCGTTGTGTGCTTGCTGCATTGATTCCAACAACAAGTTTTGTAGATGCAGTCCAGGCATTGACACCCAATCAAAAATTGGTTTGTGATGATTTGGTTTTGGCATATCATGGCGAACTCGCATCAAATGCCCCAGCTCTTGCTTCTTATCAAAGCATTTCAATCGATCAATCAGCGTTTACCCATATCAAACATTCATGGGACATTTTCTTGTGCAATGCGCATGCTCTTTCGTATGATATTCCATTGTTGTCAAAAAATCGGACTTCAAATGTTGTTTCAGATACCAATTTGACCATTGGCGATGGCTCGATTTTTATTGCGTCAAAAGGCAATATGGAAGGGGTTACCTTAAACACAACTGATGGCCCTATTTTTATTGACGAAGGTGCCACCATCATGGAAGGGTCTTTGTTGAGAGGACCTTTATATGTGGGAAAAAACAGTGTGATTAAAATGGGTACAAAAGTCTATGCAAACTGCTCCATTGGTCCAAGTGTTAAAGTCGGTGGCGAAATCAACAATGTGGTCTTTTTTGGAAATAGCAACAAAGGGCATGATGGTTTTTTGGGCAATGCGGTAATCGGGGAGTGGTGCAATATCGGCGCAGGAACGGATGCTTCCAATCTGAAAAATGATTATGGACTTGTGCGGTTTTGGGATTATGCAAGTGCCAATTTCGCTAAAACTGACTTGCAGTTTTGTGGACTTTTGATGGGAGATCACTCCCAATGTGCAATTCAAACCACTTTTAATACGGCTACGGTTGTTGGAATTGGTTGCAACTTATTTGGTCATGGATTTCCACGTCAGTTTATCCCCAGTTTTTCAAGAGGAGGGGCACAGGGGTTTACGGAAAACCGATTGGATAAAGTCATCGAAACCGCAAAAGCGATGAAAATACGCAGAGGTGTTGATTTTACGTCCATCGATCGTGACCGCTTAGAAGCGATTTTTCAAACAACCGCAAGTTTCCGAAATTAATTCAGGTTTACTTTTTTTACATTTCGAAAGTCAAGCATATTCACTGCATTGGGGATCATCCCCTCGACATTTGGATGGACAAACCGAAGGACCTCATCATAATACAATAAGATAAAAGGCGCTTGATCAACGAGCTGTTGGTCTAAACGTGAAATCAACGCATTGCGACTATCCGTATCTAACTCCTCAGCCACCGCTTTGTATCCTTGGTCAAAAACATTGCTGTTAAAGTGGGTATAGTTTGGACCATTGGGTGAAAAATTATCCGATTGATAGGAGAGAAGATAGTTTTCAGGGTCTGGGTAATCGGCAACCCAACTCGCGCGAAACAACTCCAATTTCCCATTTGACTTGGCTTCCCGCAAAGCTGCTGGTGGCATCACTTCGAGATTGATGGCAATCCCGATTTGTTGGTAAACATTTTGAAGGTATATACACAGATCAACGTAGTTGGCGTCGGTAGCCAAGGTCAGTGTGGGCGTCTGGATACCAGTCTCATTTCGAAACTGCTCGACTAATTCTTTTGCTTTTTCGGGCTCATAGGCATATCCCTTCACGTCGAGATCATCATTGAGCCCATCGGGAATAAAGCCTTTGTTTGCGGGACGTCCGATATTGTTTTTTAAAAATCGAATCATCTCCTTGCGATCAAGACCATAATTGAGTGCTTTGCGAAGGGCAAGGGATTGAATTTCTGGGACTTCAGCGTCCAAATAAATGCCGATATACTCCGTGTTGAGGTAGGGTGAGCGAAGAAGTTTGACTTTATCGACGTATTTTGTTTGCAGTTGCCCTTTTTTGTCAAGGAGTTCATCTTTATAAGACGCATCGAGGGAGTTGATCATATCCAGTTTCCCTTGGATAAACAATAAAAATTCACTTTGCTTATCAGGCACAAAAGTGATGGCCACTGATTCAAGGTGTGGTAGGCGATTTCCATTCTGATCTGTTTCGAAATACAAGGGATGTTTTCGCAGTACCATTTTGAGGTTTTGCATCCATGCCTTTACGTAAAAGGGCCCTGTACCGATGGGCTGAACACCGATGGTGTTTTTGGGATCACCTGCGAGTTCTTTTGGGAGTACGCTGAGGTATTTCATGCTAAGGATTCCCAAAAATGGACTAAACGGGTTTTTCAACTCGATTTTTAGCGTATGGTCGTCTATCGCTTCGTAGCTTTTTACATGTTCAAGCGTCCACAGACCCGGTGATGCGATGGTTTTATCTCGAATCCGATCAAAGCTGTACACAAAGTCACTGGCAGTTACGTTTCTTGTTTGCTGTTCCCCAAAGATTTCGGACTCATGAAAATAGGCGTCATCACGTAAGTAAAAGACATAGGTTTTGGCATCTTTAGATATTTCCCAGTGTGTTGCGATATCGGGTTGTATTTTGAGTTGATAATCGAGTCTTACAAGGCCATTGAAAATTTGATTCATCGCCCAAATACTTCGCAAATCCCGGGAGTAGGCAGGGTCTAGGGTATTAATGTTTTCATGGATATTGAGGCGAAATACCTTATGGGAATCCACCTTCACAACTGGAGAACAACCAGCCAATAAACTGATGAGGATGGAAATGCATCCAATCAAAATCAAAAGATATTTTTTGTTCCTTTTCAAGGATAGTATATTTGCACGATAAAAATAAACCAATTCATCATAAGTTTTGACATCTGCGACTGTTGCTTTTCAAACATTGGGTTGTAAACTCAATTTTTCAGAGACCTCTACTTTGGCACGTAAGTTTGTCGCGGCGGGCTATGAGCGCGTTCCTTTTGAGATGAAGGCAGATATATATGTCATTAATACCTGCTCAGTTACCGAGAATGCAGATAAAAAATTTACTGTACTTGCTCGTCAGACACGCCAGCGCAATCCGGATGCTTTTTTGATTGCGGTTGGTTGTTATGCGCAACTCCAGCCAGAAGAGCTTGCCAAAGAGGACTGTGTTGATTTGGTACTGGGTGCAAAAGAAAAGTTTGACATCATCTCGTATTTAAGTGATTTGTCTAGACCCGAACAAACACAAGTACACGCCTGCGCCATTGAAGAAACAGATACCTATGTTGGGAGTTATGCGATTGGGGAGCGTACACGCGCCTTTTTAAAGGTGCAAGACGGTTGCGATTATAAATGTACCTATTGCACAATCCCACAAGCTCGTGGGATTTCACGCAGTGACACCCTAGACAATGTGATTCGCCAGGCAGAAGAGATTGTCGATCAGGGAATCAAGGAAATTGTATTGACAGGGATCAATATTGGAGATTATGGTAAAGGAGAGTTTGGTAATAAAAAGCACGAGCACACTTTTTTTGAATTGGTCCAAGCTCTTGATGATATAGAAGGAATCAAGCGTTTTCGAATTTCCTCTATCGAGCCTAACCTATTGACAGAAGAGTTAATCGAGTTTGTTGCGCATTCAAAGCGATTTGTCCCCCACTTTCACATCCCATTGCAAAGTGGGAATAACGAGATTTTGGGGCAAATGCGTCGGCGTTATCAGCGCGAATTGTATGTCGATCGGGTGAATCAAATTAAACGCTTGATGCCTGACGCCTGCATTGGAGTGGATGTTATTGTTGGTTTTCCTGGTGAAACAGATCAACACTTTTTAGATACCTATGCGTTCTTAGTTGACTTGTCAGTATCTTACCTTCACGTTTTTTCCTATTCCGAACGACCCAATACACCGGCTGCTGAGATGAAAAATCAGGTTCCAAAGACGACAAAAAACAAGCGATCCAAGATGCTGCGCGGCTTGTCTGCCAAAAAGCGCCATGCTTTTTACGAGAGCCAACTTCAAAAAACAAAAACCATACTTTTTGAAGCGGAGAACAAGGAAGGATACATCCAAGGTTTTACAGAAAATTATGTCAAAGTCAGAATGCCGTGGGATCCAGCCCTTCAAAATCAGACGCGAAGTGCAGTCCTATCTGAGATTGACCAGAAGGGAATGGTGAGACTAACGAAAAGTATTTTGGTTTAGATTCGAACACCAACAGGAAGCATACTGCGATACCTCTTGTTTTTTCTGATAAAGCTGACGATTTCAGGGCTGGTCGGCATCATACTGACGTTGCGGTCTTCGATTATGGAAAGCACTTCTTTGATAAATTCCTCCTTAAAAGATGCATCATCGTGATTTTGAGGTAGGATCAGCTTAGTTAGAAAAATCTTTCTCTCCTGCTGAGCATACTCAATCTTTGCCAATCCATCGCCTGTTTTGGTTTCAAATTGACGCAAAAAGGAATTATCTGTAATTTCCATATAGTCTAATTTTCTGCAAATTTACGCAAAATAAAAAAGACTGTAGTTTTGTAGTGTCATGAACGAAAAAATCCATGTGTATTGTATGCCTGGAATGGCAGCAAATTCTAAAATTTTTGAACACATCAGCCTTCCAAAGCCCTATGTGATTCATCTTTTGGATTGGATTGACCCACAGCAAAATGAAAGTTTACAGTCATACGCCAGTCGTCTTTGCAAAAAAATCACACACAACAAACCTGTGCTGATTGGCGTTTCCTTTGGGGGAATTATCGTTCAGGAAATGAGTAGAATCATATCCTGTAAAAAAGTAGTCATTATCTCGAGTGTTAAGTCTTATAAAGAATTTCCGATTCATATTTTGTTGGGACGTAAGTCGAAGGCGTATAAATATTTTCCTACACAATGGGTTGATAAAACAGAGGATTTTATCGGTTTTGTTTTTGGTCCAGTATTACGCAAGAGAATGAAACTTTACAAATATTATCTTTCTGTACGGGATAAATATTATTTGGATTGGGCTTTGCATCATTTTTTTCAGTGGGAAAGGGAAGAAGCAGACCCAGACGTGATCCATATCCACGGTTCACTTGACGCTTTGATTCCAGTATTGAATCTCAAAAATTATATTTCCGTTTCGGGTGGAACCCATGCTTTGATTTTAATCAAAGCACCTTGGTTAAATCAGCACCTTCCAGAACTCCTTTCAAAATAACAGAACACACAATCTATGATGAATTTCAGATTAATTTTCGCCCTCTTGGTTATTGGCATTTTCTTACAGTGTACAACAGTCAATCATGCATCGCCAACACAGACAAACGCTCAAATCATTCCTTCACAACCACAATCCATTTCCTTTGCAGGCGAAGTGGTACCTCTTGACAAACACTATGTTTTGGAGAGACTCGACCGGGAGTTGTTAGTCAACACCTTTTGGCATTCGAATAGCATATTGGTTTTAAAGCGTGCCGCTAAATATTTCCCCATAATCGAACCCATATTAAAAGAATACGGGATCCCCGATGATTTTAAATACCTGGCTGTCATCGAAAGTGGCTTGACAAATGTTACATCGCCTGCTGGGGCGGAGGGGTTTTGGCAATTTATGCCAAAAACGGCTAGGGATTTTGGATTGGAAGTCAATGCGGATATCGACGAACGTCTTCATTTTATAAAGGCAACAGAAAGCGCAGCCGCTTATCTCACGGATGCCTATGCGGAGTTTGGAAATTGGACTTTGGCCGCCGCTGCATACAATGCGGGTGTGCAACGAATTAAGACTTCCTTGGAAAAACAGCAAACTAATTCCTATTATGATTTATTTCTCAACGAAGAAACCAGCCGATATATGTATCGCATGCTCGCAACAAAACTGATCTTTGAATCTCCAGAAAGGTACGGTTTTGTCATTCCGAAAGCGCAAACTTATCCATTTCCAAACACCAAATGGGTAAAAGTAAACGCATCTCCAATCGATTGGATTGCTTTTGCAAAATCTCAGAATATGAGCTATGCAGATTTACGAGAAATAAACCCTTGGATCAAAGGATATCAACTTTCCAATCGGAACAACACAGAATACGAAGTCAGGGTGTTGGTGGACTAAATGCGCTTGAGTTGTTGCTGCATCATTTTGATTTGTTCGCCCATCATGCCTTGCTTGTCGAGTTTCTTTGCTTCTTTGAGTAGCGCAGTTGCTTCTCGCTTTCTTCTTTTTTGCATGGCAATTCCTGCGAGACTGAGTTTGGCCATGGCCATATCGTGTTTCATATTTAGTCCGAGCGCAATCGCTTTTCGGAAATATTTTTCCGCTTGGGTAAGATTGGATTGCGAAGTGATCACTCCTTTGATAAAATTGTAGTAGCCCACTTGTTTGGTGGTGAGTGCAGCTTCGGGCTTCTTGATTCGGTTCAACCACTTTTCGGTACCCTTAAAATCTTGTTTTCGCATGCGGAGAAAAGCCAGTAATAAAACTTCATTTTTATAATACAGGAAAACAAACATTCCAGAGAGAAAGATCAAGGCAATACCATTACCGATAAATTCTTCTGTAAATTGGTAAACAGCATAACCCAAACTGAGAACAGCTAGAACGATTTTGATAAATTTTGGAAACATCTTATTGATTTGCTGTTCAAAAATAATTAATTCTTATGGAATGCTTCTTGAAATCGTGGTTTTATATTGTATATTTGCTGCCGTTTGAGTAAGAGATACACAATAAATTATGAAAAGAACATTTCAACCTTCTAAAAGAAAGCGCCGTAACAAGCATGGCTTCATGGAAAGAATGTCGTCTGTAGGTGGACAAAAAGTATTGGCTGCACGTCGTGCGAAAGGCCGAAAAAAGCTGTCTGTATCCTCTGAACCAAGACATAAAAAATAAGTGAATAAATCGTTGAAAAACAAAGGTGTTTCTATTATTAGTAACACCTTTTTTTTATATATATTTCACCAAAATTAACACACCACACAACTCATGCCAAAGCGTCCTGAAATAAATTCTATTCTTATAATAGGTTCAGGCCCCATCATCATAGGTCAAGCATGTGAATTCGATTATGCGGGGAGTCAAGCCCTTCGTTCATTGCGAGAAGATGGAATCGAAACGATTCTGATCAACTCCAATCCGGCGACGATTATGACCGACCCATCTATGGCGGATCACATTTACCTAAAACCTCTCACAACCAATTCCATTCGTGACATTCTTAAAAAGCACAAAGTCGATGCTGTTTTGCCTACCATGGGTGGCCAGACGGCCTTGAATCTTTGTATAGAAAGCGACGAAAAAGGGGTTTGGGAAGAATTTGGGGTTGAAATTATTGGGGTTGATATCGATGCGATAAACATCACAGAAGACCGTGATCAATTCAAAAAATTATTAAAAACCATTGACATCCCTGTCGCTCCAGCCAAGACTGCGACTTCCTTTTTGAAAGGAAAAGAAATTGCACAGGAGTTTGGTTTTCCACTTGTAATCCGTCCTTCCTTTACCCTTGGTGGTACTGGTGCGTCTTTTGTTCATTCCGCAGATCAATTTGAAACTTTACTCACGAGAGGGTTAGAGGCCTCTCCGATTCATGAGGTTTTGATCGATAAAGCCCTTTTGGGTTGGAAAGAATATGAGTTGGAGTTGCTCCGTGATAAAAATGACAATGTTGTCATTATTTGTACCATTGAAAATATGGATCCGATGGGGATTCACACAGGAGATTCCATCACTGTTGCACCTGCTATGACTCTTTCCGATACAGCTTTTCAACGTATGCGCGACATGGCCATCAAAATGATGCGAAGCATCGGAGAATTTGCTGGAGGTTGTAATGTACAGTTTGCAGTTAGCCCTGACGAAAAAGAAGAGATTATTGCTATTGAAATCAATCCGCGGGTTTCCAGATCCTCTGCTTTGGCATCTAAAGCAACGGGCTATCCCATTGCAAAAATCGCTGCCAAACTCGCAATCGGTTACTCTTTGGACGAATTGAGCAATCAGATTACAGGATCAACTTCGGCCTTGTTTGAGCCAACCCTTGACTATGTGATTGTGAAAATTCCACGTTGGAATTTTGACAAATTTGAGGGATCGGAAAGAGAGTTGGGTCTGCAAATGAAATCGGTTGGAGAAGTGATGGGAATTGGAAGGTCTTTTCAAGAAGCACTTCACAAGGCAACACAATCCCTAGAAATCAAACGCAATGGCTTAGGTGCAGACGGCAAAGGATATACCAACTATGAAACGGTCATTTCCAAACTCAAACACGCCTCCTGGGATCGTGTATTTGTGTTGTATGATGCCATACAAATGGGTATTTCTTTGGATCGCATCCATGAAATCACCAAAATTGATATGTGGTTCTTGCAACAGTACGAAGAATTATACAACCTTGAACTCAAGATTTCAGAATACAACATTAAGGAGATTCCAAAACCACTTCTTTTGGAAGCCAAACAAAAGGGCTTTGCAGACAGACAAATCGCACATATGTTGAAATGTTTGGAAAGTGAGGTTTATTCATTGCGAAATGAAATGGGGGTGAAGCGCGTTTACAAGCTCGTCGATACCTGTGCTGCAGAGTTTCAAGCGCAAACGCCTTACTACTATTCGACTTTTGAAGATGAAGTCCAAATCAAAGGCGGAAAAAAATTCGTCTCCAACGAAAGTGTCGATTCTGGCCGTGAAAAAATTGTTGTTTTGGGCTCAGGCCCCAATCGTATCGGTCAGGGAATAGAGTTTGATTACTGTTGTGTGCATGGTGTATTGGCAGCCGCTGAATGTGGCTATGAAACCATCATGATCAATTGTAATCCAGAAACGGTATCCACGGATTTTGATACAGCTGACAAGCTCTATTTCGAGCCCGTTTTTTGGGAGCATATCTACGACATCATTCAGCACGAAAACCCAGTTGGGGTAATCGTGCAGCTCGGGGGTCAAACCGCCTTAAAGCTTGCTGAGAAGCTCAGTCGCTATGGGGTTAAAATCATGGGGACATCTTTTGAGTCTCTCGATTTGGCAGAAGACCGCGGGAATTTCTCAACCCTGCTAAAGGAAAACAATATCCCTTACCCAGAGTTTGGCGTTGCCGAAACTCCAGAGCAAGCGCTGCAGCTGGCAGAAGAACTCGATTTTCCAATCCTTGTGCGTCCATCTTACGTTCTTGGTGGACAGGGAATGAAGATTGTGATCAATCGGGAGGAACTCGAAGCCCACGTGGTTGACTTGCTGCAAAAGATCCCCAACAATAAATTGCTTTTAGATCATTATTTAGATGGAGCTATAGAGGCAGAAGCCGATGCTATTTGCGATGGGGAAAATGTCGAAATCATTGGGATCATGGAGCATATTGAACCTTGCGGAATCCACTCTGGAGACTCCAATGCCACTTTACCGCCATTTAACTTGGGTGACTTTGTGATGCAACAGATTAAGGATCACACCCAAAAAATTGCGATTGCACTCAATACGGTTGGTTTAATCAATGTACAGTTTGCCATCAAAGATGATGTAGTGTATATCATTGAAGCCAATCCGCGTGCGTCGAGAACGGTTCCCTTTATTGCCAAAGCCAAGCAACAACCTTTTGTGAATTATGCCACCAAAGTGATGTTGGGGAAACACAAAGTGGGCGATTTTGATTACACCTCACACTTGGAAGGTTTTGCGATCAAACAGCCCGTCTTCTCATTCAATAAGTTTCCAAATGTCAACAAAGCACTTGGTCCGGAAATGAAAAGCACAGGGGAAAGCATCTTGTTCATCGACGACTTAAAAAACGATGACTTTTACGAATTGTATGCGCGTCGAAAAATGTACTTGAGCAAGTAGGTTTTTTGTACATTCGTTCCCATGTCATTAGAAGCCATTTTATTACTCGTCATTTTGGGCGTTGTCCTAGCGATCTTTTTCTTGCGAAACCGAAATTCATCGGGATCTGATTCGCTTTTACTGCAATTGAACGAGGCCTTGCGCAACGAAATTCAGGAAATCCGAAAAGATGTTGCTCAAAATGCCCAAACCTCTCGCCTTGAAATCGAAGGCAAACTCAAAACCATCAATCAAGAGATTAATGAGTTTCAAAAGAGTGCCAAGCAGAACATGCAACAGCAATTTTCTCAATCCAATAAAATTGTGAAAGAGGTCACATCTGAACTCGAGAAGATTAAAGGAACCAATGAGCAGGTGCTCAATTTTGCGACCCAAATGAAATCTTTGGAAAAGATTTTGGGCAACTCCAAACAGCGTGGGATTTTGGGAGAAATTCAGCTCGAAAATTTACTGGCAAACGTACTGCCACCCGACTTGTTTAGTATGCAGCACAAGTTCACAAATGGCGAAACCGTGGATGCTATTGTTAAGGTTGGACAGTTTATCATTCCCATAGACGCTAAATTTTCGTTGGACAACTACAACAAAATGATCGAAAGTAGCGATCCCAATGAGATTAAGACTTTGGAGAATCAGTTTCGCAAAGACATTCGTTCTCGGATTGATGAGACCGCCAAATATATTCGCCCCAACGAGCAAACCACCGATTATGCCTATATGTTTATACCTGCAGACGGTTTGTATCAGGATTTGCTTAACAGTCGGGTAGGGAGTTTGCAGATCAATTCTCGCGATTTGGTGAGTTATGCCTATGATAAAAAAGTGATGATTGTTTCTCCGATGAGTTTGTTTCCCATGCTCCAAATTACGGTTAAGGCCTTACACAATCTCAAAATTGAAAAATCTGTTCAGGAAATTCTTGCAAATGTGGACAAGCTCACCAAGCATTTGAATGCCTACCAAACCTATCACACCAAACTCGGGAAAACCTTGGGCACGGCAGTCAATCACTACAATGACCTCACAGGGGAGTTTCGCAAAATCGATAAGGATATTGTTCGACTTTCACCAGACAACAAACGCCTAGCTTTGGACGCGGATGAGGTGAGTAAACCCAAAGTAATAGAGGGTTAGAACTAAGAGAGTTGCAAACGTCTGCTGATTGCAGAAAATCCGAATACCAGAATCACACTGTAAAAGATATCACCAAGCAACGATGTAGCTAAAAACGGTATGGCTAGCGCAAAACAGGTGACAAGCCCTTCGATAGTTTTGGGGTAATACAACAGCCAAACCCCGAGGTTGCTAATGAGGAAAAACAAAACACTCCCCAGTAAAACGAGTTTTGGGGTCACTCTGTTTTTTTGTTGCCCAAGCCATGTAATCACAGCAAACGACAAATAAACAAAAATCGAAATGGTGTAAAAGCCCAAAAAGAGGTCGGAAATCAGCATGGCAAGCAGTGGTACGATAAAGGCAAGCTGCTTTCGTGTAAAATAAGCACCGGCAAAGAGAGAAATTGCCGTAATCGGAGCAAAGTTTGGTGGATGCGGAACTAAGCGCGTTAGTGCAGCAATCAGAACAAAACTAAAGAGTACCTTTTCTTTTTTTGAAATCGTAAACATATACCTAGCAATTTCAATCAAAAATAACCATTTTTTTAATACCAAGGAATTTGTTTTCCTTCACTACCTTTGTTGTGAACATTGGTTTTACAAGGCACATTCGTGAACTGTAAATGAAAAGGGAAGAAAGTGCAAAGCTTTCGCTGTTCCCGCAACTGTAAACGTGTACAGTCATTTCTCTACAAACCACTGACGATCGTTGGGAAGGTTGAAATGAACGTGAGCCAGGAGACCTGCCTTTGTTTTTTGTAGGACAACTACTCGGGATAAGTAGCGGTGCTTAACTTGTAATTATTAATTCATTATAAGAACATTTTCTATACAAGCCCTGTGCTTGTTGACGTGCGTTTTTGTTTTTGCACAAAACGATTTGGTTCAACTCGATGAGGTCACGGTCACTGACTCTCGTTTTGAAAGGCTCGTCTCCAAAACAGGGCGATCGGTCACCCTTCTCACCACCAAAGATATCAAACCTTTTCTCGGTGGCACCTTAGCTGATTTGCTCACTAGCCAAGTTGGTATTCACATCAATGGTGCACAGTCTCATCCTGGGTCCCAGTTGAGTTATTTTATCCGCGGTGGAAACAACCGACAGGTCTTAGTCCTTATCGATGGAGTCCCTGTGAGTGACCCTACGCAAATTGAAAACGATTTTGATTTAAGAACAATTGATCTTTCATCAATAGAGTCGGTAGAAATAATTCGTGGAGCTGCTAGTAGTTTGTACGGGAGTGCAGCAGCAACCGCAGTGATCAAAATCACCACCAACCGCCCCAAGCAACAATCTCTAAACGGATCGATTCGAACCATTTATGGAACCAATAACGACAAATGGGACTTCCCAATAGAACCCAATTTCCAAACCCGCCAACTCCAATTCGCTTTGGGCAATGCAACTCATGCGGGCTCGATTTCCCTATCCGATCAGCGAACGATGGGCATGTCATCTGTCTTTGGAACCGAAGACGATTCGACAGCAAAACAAAATTTAAGCGCACAGTATCAACTTCAGCTCTCATCTGAGTTTCGGCTAAATACCATTTTTACGAAAGATTATTTCTCGAGTGAATATGACGATAGTTTCCCTTTGATGGACGCTGACAACCACTTCACAAGCGAGAGTCAGCGTGTGGTCGTTCAGCCCAAATGGACAGGCGAGTCCAGTTCGTTTGTCGGACGGGTGTCGTGGGCAACATCCAGTCGGGATTTTGTGTCTTCTTTTCCCATGTATTTTGAAGGAGATGTCATCGATCTCGAAGGTGTTTTTTCCACCAAACTCTCAAAAAAACTTAAGAGCTTGATAGGCTTCAATCACAAACAACAAAATGCACAGTTTAGTGAAAAAATCTCAGCAGAATTGATGGATTATTTCGTGAATGTATTATACGAATCCAATGGTCTATTCGAAGCGCAGGCAGGGGCACGTTTAAGCGAGCATAGTACCTATGGTTCGAATTGGACTTATCATATCAACCCCTCACTCAATTTCGATTTCAATGCTGTTGATCTTCGTTTTCACACCAGTTTGAGTACGGCGTTTATTGCTCCTTCGCTTTATAAATTATTTGACACCAATTCTGGTAATCAAACCCTAAAACCCGAAACCAATAAAAGTTTAGAATTCGGGGGTTCACTCTTATTTCCAAATGGCGGACAGTTTCAATTTGTCTATTTCGGCCGGAATCACCAAAATTTTGTCGATTACGACATGACGACCTTTCGTTATGCAAACGCCACGAGAGACTTTGGCGTGCATGGCACCGAGTTTTTATGTCGCTATCCATTAACAGATCGACTTCTTCTTCAAACCAATTACACCTATACCCAACACGAGGAAGGGGAGGGCTTGCGCATTCCCAAGCACAAGGTGAATGCTATTTTTCGTCAGCAGTTCAATACGAACACCCAACTCTTGACTAGCATTCAATTTGTGGGAGATCGTGACGACCTGGCTGGGCAGGACTTGGTGGTGTTGTCTTCGTATTGGATATTGGATCTAAGGATTTCTCACCAACTTTCACAACTGGGGGTTTCGCTGTTTGGGTCAATCGAAAACGTATTTGATACCGATTATGAAGAGATTCGTGGTTACACTACTCGTGGGCGAAATCTTTCGGTTGGCGTATCCTGCGCATTTTAGCAGGGATTTCTGTATGCATAATGGCGTCTTGAAACGACGGCATTTTCTCAAAGCGGAGTCCGAATCGAGAAAGCTGATTTTTTTCTGATTTTGGTGGAAGCACGCCCATAACTTCAAGGGTTTTTTCCAGTAGGGGTTCATCGATTTCCCCTATGGTTCCCATATTGGCAACGTCTTCTTGAAGACGGTGATCTGCCTGCAGACCATTTTCATAGTCTGCAAAACCTTCGCTATTGGCAATTTTGAGTGTGATGGGCTGCATGGCCCAAGTATGCCGAGGGTTTACATTTCCCTCATCATCAATCCAATCGTATATGGAATAGGAACCAACATTTTTTCCTGTTGTAACGTCACCGATAAGGATCACATCGATATAGGGAGATAGCCCATTGATCAGGAGTTCACTGGCCGATGCCGTATCTGCAGAGCTAATCACATAGAGCCGATCCATTTTCAATTGGGCTGCATGCGCCTCAAACAAATAGTCTTCATTGTAAGAGGAGAGTTTGTCATTGTGTTGGGTTTGCGCAAAAACCTCACCCGAAAACTGCCCGGTTATCATACTGGCAAGTTTGATTGCTGAACTGGTTCGGCCACCACGATTATACCGTAAATCGACAATCAATTGATTCACCCCTTGGATTTGAAATTCTGCAAAAGCACTTTCGAGTTGGTCGTCAAAATCAGCCACAAACCCATTGTACATCAAATAGCCAATTTTTGAATTGTTCAGCTCAATGAGTTTGTGAATATGGATGGGATTTTCTTGGATTTCTGCTTTGACTAAATCGACACTGATGCCTGTTGGCGTAATCGTCTGGCCACTGATTTGAGCGAGCTGAATCGAAAATGATTCCACTTCGCTGCTTAACAAATCTCGATAATTGTCGATGGTCAGTTGTTCGTTATTGACACTAAGAAAAAGGTCTCCGCGTTTTACGTTATTTTCTGCAGCATCAGAGTCGGGAAGTACATATCGAACAAAGGCAAATAAGTCATTAGAGTCACCAATCCTTGCCAGTCTAATCATCATTCCACTGGTTGTGTAGACACGACTCAATTGCTTTTCAAGTTCAGTATAGTCACTCATGATCCAGCTAAAGCGATCCTTGTCGGAAAGCAGGGATTCAAATAGCAACTCATGATTTGCATTAAACTGCGATAAAAAGTTCACATAGGATTTTTGTGAATCAAATCGGTCATCCGCCAAATTGGGAACCGAGTTTTGCCAGAGGTAGTAAGTATTTAGCCCCTTCCAGATAAAGTCTTCAATTTCAAAATCATATTGACGTGGGGGGATATTATCATCTTCGTCTTTGCATGATATCAAGAAAAACAGTAGAAGTACGTAAGGAAGGAATTTGCGTATTTTCATTTGTGTAAAATTCGATGCTCCTGCAATGTACTCATTTTTATCAAAAATTATAAGCCGAAAGTTTATGTGCAGTGGTCTGGTATAAAAATCTTTATTGTACTTTCGTTTGATAACCGAATTCTTTCATTCATGAAAACAACCTTTCTTTTTTTATTGATTGCCCCTATGCTGATGGCGCAATCTATTTTTGACATCTATCAAACCAACGACCGTGTGACTTATGTTTTGATTAGTCCGCAGATGTTTTCCATGCTGGCCAAACTTAACATCAATGTCGAGGATCCCGAAGCACAGGAATTTATCGAATTGGTGACCCAAATCAAAACCTTTAAGTTGTTACGGACGGATGATCCGAGTATTTCCAAGACTTTCACTGATTGGACACAGGCCTATGTCAACGAGAACAAACTTGTGGAATTGATGCAAGTCCGTGAGGACGAAACTAACGTGTATTTTTACGCATTGCAATCCGATCAGGATCATATTGTTGATGAGCTTGTCATGTTGGTTCAAGAGGAAGGCGAAGTTTCGGATCGTATTGAAGTGGAGCCGCAGACTGTTGTTTTACTCATTCAGGGTTCGATCGATTTGTATCGCATTGCTTCTTTAACCCAAAAACTCGATCTCCCAGCAGGGGAAGAACTCAAAAAGTTAAAAAATCAAGTCCGAATCTAATCCCTAGATGCCCGTGTAGTTTTGCGGACTGATCTGCAGAAGTTCTGCTTTGACTTTTACAGAGACATCAAGGGTATGGATAAACTCCTGGATGCTTTCTTTGGTGATTTCGTGATTGGTTCGCGTCAGTCCTTTGAGTGCCTCATAGGGTTTTGGAAAGCCTTCACGGCGAAGGATGGTTTGTATGGCTTCCGCAACAACAGCCCAATTGTCATTGAGGTCGTTGTAGATAGCAGTTTGATTGACCTCTAGTTTATGCAATCCTTTTTCCATAGAGGCAAGTGCAATCAGGGTGTGGCTAAATGGAATACCAATATTGCGCAGCACCGTGCTATCGGAGAGGTCGCGTTGAAGACGGGAAACGGGTAGTTTTGCAGACAAAAAGGAAAACAACGCATTGGCGATTCCCAAATTTCCTTCCGCATTTTCAAAATCTATGGGGTTGACTTTATGCGGCATTGCCGACGAACCCACTTCATTATCCTTGATTTTTTGCTTGAAATAATCCATGGAGATATAGGTCCAAAAATCTCGATTCAAATCGATGAGTATGGTATTGATTCTTGCAAAGGTATCACACAAAGCAGCCAAGTGATCGTAATGCTCAATTTGCGTGGTGGGGAAGGAGTGATGTAGTCCCAGGGTGTTTTCAACAAATTGTTCTCCAAATGCTTTCCAATCAATTTGGGGATATGCCACTTGATGGGCATTAAAGTTTCCAGTTGCCCCTCCAAACTTTGCCGCATGAGGGACTTGATCAAGAAGGGTCATTTGCTGTTTGATTCTTTCACTGAACACCCGAATTTCTTTTCCCAATCGGGTTGGGGAAGCGGCCTGTCCGTGTGTACGTGCTAGCATGGGGATATGATCATATTGAGTCAACATCTTCTCCAGGAGCAAGATCGTCTTTTCAATTTCGGGGCGGATTACGGATTCCACCGCATCCTTAATCGATAGCGGAACGGCCGTGTTATTGACATCTTGGGAAGTTAAGCCAAAATGGATAAACTCTTTATAGTCGCTGATCCCCAAGCGGTCAAATTCGTTTTTGAGGAAATACTCCACGGCTTTTACGTCGTGATTCGTTGTTTTCTCGATGTCCTTAATGGCCTTGGCATCTTCTACTGAAAAGTGCTCATACAGAGAACGCAAGTCCTCAAAGAGTGAGTGCTGAAAGGATTCGAGTTGTGGAATGGGGTGGGAACAAAGCGCAATAAAGTATTCAATCTCGACTTGCACACGGTATTTGATGAGTGCTTGTTCTGAAAAAAAAGCGTGAAGAGGTTTTGTCTTACTTCGGTAGCGTCCGTCGACTGGTGAAATGGCGTTGAGTGTATTGAGCAGCATGCACGTAATTTCAAGTGCAAAGGTACTATTTTATGGACTTATCTGCGGCTTAAAATCTTGTATTCCTCATAGCACCCGCTGATGGCTTCCAAAATTTGCAAATCATTGGCAGTGCGTATAAAGCTTTCTGAGAAATTACAATTGCGTAAAATTTCATCGATATCACTGATGTCAAATTGCAAAAACTCCTCAAGGGTTTCCCGGTCATATTTGACAGCCAACAAATCACGCAAGGCATTATTTTCGCGCATTTTTTTGAGCTTTCGCAATTCATTGGGCTTTTTGCCAAAGAGGTTATGCAAAAAATCAAAGGGATTGAAAATTGACCCAACAACTCGAGAAAATGCAGATGGTCCGCGACTTCCCGCCTCATAGCCTGCGGTAGGAAGTCCGGCGATACTATATCGCTGATTGCGATTGATCGGTACATTTTTAGCATCGATTTCCAGATAACCCGTCAATTGATAAGGTCGAACAACTACTTCTTCTAGGGCAAGTGCCAGTGCGGTAAGTTTAAACTCGGTCTTCGGGAACTTGATCAGGTCGTTTGTCACAGTGACTTTGATCGTTTTAAACCCGAGGTAGGACAAGAACAGAGTGTCGTTGACCTCCGCATCAATGGCAAAAACCCCATTTGCGTCTGTGATGCTCATCAGGACTTTGTTTAGGTTGAGGATATGCACTGTCGGAATGGGCTTGTCATCTGCAACATTTTTGACAACTCCAATCACTTCTTGGGCGGTCAATTGGCTACACCAAACGAATAACAAAACCATTAAGAGATATCGTATGCTCATTGTTTTCTACACTGCAAACTAAGTCGTTTCGGGGTTAGGGTCAACTGTTTTTCACGAAATTTTAACAAAATGTTGGGTGTTCATTGAGGAAATGTAATAATTTTTCAATCGCATTGGCACGATGGCTGATTTTATTTTTTACATCAGTTGCCAACTCCGCAAAAGTGTGCTGATACCCTTCTGGCACAAAAACAGGATCATAGCCAAAGCCAGCTCCTCCTCGAGGGCTTTTGGCGATGGTTCCGCTGACGATTCCTTCAAATTGAAAGCTGTTTTCTGCATTCATCAGTGTAATCACCGTTCTGAATTGCGCCTTTCGATTGGAAGCGCCTTGGAGTTGGTCGAGTAGCTTCTCTGTATTTCGTTTATCGTTTCGGGGCTCCCCTGCATAACGCGCCGAATACACCCCTGGCGCTCCATTTAATGCATCAACTTCCAAGCCACTGTCATCCGAAATCACCGCATAGCCATAGCTTTTAAAAATAGTTTCGGCTTTAAGGAATGAGTTGCCTTCGAGGTCTGTTGCTGTTTCTTCGATTTCTTCATCATGCCCAATATCTGCAAGTGTTTGCACAGAATACTGCGGCAGGATGTCCCGAAACTCCTGTGCTTTATAATCGTTATTGGTGGCTAAAATCAGATGATTCATCGGTGGTGATAGGGATGATGATTATTAATTGTACAAGCGCGGTAGAGTTGCTCAAGTGCTACTACTCTGGCGAGTTGGTGTGGAAATGTCATAGGGGATAAAGATACCATTCCGTTTGCACGTTTACGCAAAGAATCACTAAACCCATAAGCACCTCCAAGGCAAAACACAAGGGTTCCAGCATGGGTCATGTTGTGTTTTATGATAAATTGAGCGAAAGCTTTGGAGTCCATTTGTTTACCCTTTTCGTCAAATAAGATCAAGGCATCCCGATCACTGACATGCTTCAGGATCAACTCTTCTTCGGCTTGCAGGGCAGTTATCGGGTTGTTTTTGTGGTGTTTGACTTCTTTGAGCTCAATCCATTCAAAGGGCATAAAACGTTGGATGCGTTTGACATAGGTCTGGACTTGTTCGAGCCCATGTGCGCCCACTGTTTTTCCAATCCCAATGCATTTCGTTTTCATGGGTTAAAGATAATCATTTGGGTGCCTACGAAGTAGAATTTTCTTAAATTCGCTACATGCGTCCCGTTTTCGTTTCGGGTCACTTTCGCAATCACAGATGCACGATAGAATCAACTTTAACAACATCCTTACACCATGCCATTCTTTGTCGATGTGATTTTGCCTTTGCCGATTCCAAAATTATTCACCTATCTCGTGACCGAGGAAGAGTATGATTTTATCCAACCAGGCATTCGAATTGTCGTTCCTTTTGGCAACAAAAAAAAATATACTGCCCTGAGTCATCGCACCCACCAAAACACGCCACTTTATGAAGCCAAATCAATCGAATATATTATCGATCAACAGGCGGTTGTCAGTTCGAGACAACTCGAACTTTGGGAATGGATATCACATTATTATATGAGTCCACTGGGAAGTGTGTTTCGAACCGCTGTACCCAGTATTCTACTGTTGGAAAGCGAAACCGAGTTGCACTTTTACCGTTCTTGTACGGATGATATCAAGCTCAGCACTGGTGCAGCACAACTGCTAAATGCCCTCGAGCAATACGGTAAGCTTAACTTGTCCGATGTTGTCAAATTGGAATTGTCAAAAAGCCCATACAAACTCGCTCAGGAATTGCTCAATCAAGACTTGATTCATGTTCGGGAAGAAGTTTACACAAAGTTTAGACCTAAACAACAAAAGCAATTGGCCTTAGTGTCTTCCTACAAATCCGAATCCGCTTTGCGTGGGCTGCTCAAAGAGATTGACCGCTATCCCAAACAACGAGAAATACTCTTGCAGTTGATCCAACTACAAACAAGTATTCAAAAATCCGAGTTTTTACGTATGCCGGGTGTCTCCAAATCTGCTGTTGAAACCCTGATCAAAAAGGGGGTTTTAAATCAACAAACGGTCGTTGTGGACCGATTGGCAGCTAAAAAAGAAGCCGAAACACCATTGCAGGCACTGAGCAATTCCCAACAACAAGCCCTCGCATCTCTTCGTGATGACCGCAACCAGACCGATCGCTTTTTGTTGCATGGGGTAACCGCTTCAGGAAAAACAGAAGTGTACATGCACTTGATTAATGAGGTAATTCAGCAAGGAAAACAAGTCCTTTTTCTGGTTCCTGAAATCGCACTTACCACTCAGATAATCCAGCGATTATATGTTCATTTTGGAAAAAGAATGGCGGTCTATCACTCGCGCTACACCCCCAGTGAGCGAGTGGAGGTTTGGAACAAGGTATTGGCGCAGAATCCCAGCGCTCAACTCATTGTTGGTGCACGTTCGGCGGTGCTTTTGCCCTTTTCAAATTTGGGCCTGATCATTGTGGACGAGTCCCACGAAGTGGCCTACAAGCAGTTTGAGTCCAATCCGCGATACCATGCTAGAGATGCGGCGGTGGTCCTAGCCAGTTTGCACCAAGCTAAAATTGTCATGGGCTCTGCCTCTCCTTCAATCGAGTCCACACATAACAGTCACATTGGAAAGTATAATCTCGTAGAAATCAAAGAACGATATCGGGGCTTTTCCATGCCCGAAATTAAACTCGTTGACCTCAAGCTTTCGCAGAAGAAAAAGCAGATGAAGGGTCATTTTTCCCAAACATTGATCGATGCGATTTCAAAAACCTTAGAGGCCAAGGAACAAGTCATTTTGTTCCAAAACCGAAGGGGTTTTTCGTCATTTGTCAACTGTACAGCTTGTGGGCATGTGCCGCAATGCCCGAGTTGCGACGTGAGTTTGACCTATCACAAGCAAAACGAGAAACTCAAATGTCACTATTGTGGTTATAATGTATTGAGTCATGCCCATTGTGTGGCATGCGGAACAGCACATCCCAAACCTATGGGCTTGGGAACCCAGCAAATTGAGACCGAAATCCAGCAGTTATTTCCTGATGCTCGGGTGGGGCGGATGGACTCCGACACCACTAAAGGAAAACACGGACACAGAGATTTGATCAACCGTTTTGCGCAACACGATTTTGATATTTTGGTAGGAACACAGATGTTGACCAAGGGATTGGATTTTGGTCGGGTTACGCTTGTCGGGGTTGTCTTGGCAGACGGTTTGCTCAACTTTCAGGATTTTCGGGCTCACGAACGCGCATTTCAAATGCTTTTGCAAGTCTCTGGGCGTGCGGGGAGAAAAGATCGAATGGGGCTGGTGTTGATTCAGACCTATGATAACAATCATCTGGTTTTGCAACAACTTCAGCAATATGATTATGATAGTATGTTTTCGGTACAGCTCAAGCAGCGGGAAGAATTTCACTACCCGCCTTTTATGCGACTGATACGTTTTGAGCTCAAACACAAAAATTTTTCAGCATTGCAAGAGGCAGCAAATTGGTTTTCACAAGCACTACACAATCAATTTCCGCAAGTACTTGGCCCACAGTCTCCCCCAGTTGGTCGGATTCGAAACCAATTTTTGATTCAGATTTTGCTCAAACTTCCCGCCAGTCAGTCGGCAGCACCTGCCAAAGAACAGTTGATGCGCATTTGTAAACGATTTGAACAAATTCCTGCTTTCCGATCTGTAAAACTGGCGATTGATATCGATCCGATATGATCAGAACAGCAAAGTAGAACAACTTTCAAAAACACCCTCTAAAGCCCTTTGTAACGAAAATCCATCCAAAAGGGTTGGAATAAACAAACAAAAGTGATAATTTCGCTGCCCAATTTAGAAATATGAATCATTACGAAACTGTTTTCATTTTAAATCCCGTTTTATCTGAAGTTCAGGTAAAGGAAGCAGTTCAAAAGTATGCTGATATCATCACTTCCAACGGTGGTGAGCTTGTGGATCAGGAGGACTGGGGCTTAAAGAAATTTGCCTACACCATCCAAAACAAAAAAAGTGGCTTTTACCACCTTTTTGATTTTACCGCAGCTCCCGAAGTTGTACATGCTTTAGAACTGGAATTTAGACGCGATGAGCGCGTAATGCGCTATCTAACGGTCAAGCTCGATAAGCATGCAGAAGTTTGGGCCGAAAAACGAAGAGAACGATTAACAGCTAAAGCATAACTCATGGCATCATTAGAACAAGCTAGTAAAGGCGGAAAACAAGGCGAAGTTCGCTATCTAACGCCGCTTGACATTGAGACAAACAAGGAAAAGAAATACTGTCGTTTCAAAAAATCTGGTATCAAATATATCGACTACAAAGACCCAGATTTCTTGTTGAAGTTTGTCAACGAGCAAGGTAAAATTTTACCACGTAGACTCACGGGGACTTCCCTCAAATACCAGCGTAAACTATCGGTCGCGATCAAACGTTCACGTCATTTGGCATTGATGCCCTATGTCGCCGACCTTTTAAAATAAGTCACCATGGAATTGATACTAAAAAACGACGTAGAAAATCTTGGCTTTAAAGATGATATTGTACAGGTCAAAAACGGATATGGACGCAACTTTTTGATTCCGCAAGGACTTGCTATTTTGGCAACGCCTTCTGCAAAGAAAGTGTTAGCTGAAAACCTCAAGCAACGCGCATTTAAAGAGCAAAAATTGGTGGATGACGCCAATGAACTGGCCAAAAAGATTTTGGCGCTAGAGATAAAAATCTCTGCTAAAGCCGGTGGAACTGGTAAATTGTTTGGCTCCATTGGCAATGCTGATTTGAGTGCTGCGCTACAGACTGCTGGGCATGACATCGAAAAGAAATTTATCAAGATCACAGGCGGAACGGTAAAGGTTTTGGGCAAGCAACAAGCCGAAATTCGTTTACACCGTGAGGTCAAAGTACAATTGGAATTCGAAGTCACCAAGGCGGAAGACAAATAATAAAACGCACTCTATAGAGTAAATCAAATAAGCCGATCCATTGGGTCGGCTTTTTTTGTTGCTGAAGCACAAGGTGAATGGGTAACATTAATCGTTAGCCAGTTTCCCCACTTTTTTTACATTTCATTTTGCAGTACCTTTATGCGCATGTCAACAAAGCCCAATACACCCAAGGGCATGCGGGACTTTTTACCGCATGAGGTCATACGTCGCAACCATATTATGGGTGTGATGAGAAGGCATTTTGAGTGTTATGGGTTTTTGCCCATCGAAACTCCCGCTATGGAGCGTCGAGAGCTATTGTTGGGCAAGTATGGTGATGAGGGAGACCGTCTGGTGTTTAAGGTGCTTAACTCTGGAGAAAAGGTCAAAAAGGCAGACCTCGAGGCTTTAAAAAAAAGCGAATTGTCGCGCTTTGGAAATTCTCTTTCTGACAAAGCACTTCGGTATGACCTCACGGTACCTTTTGCCCGTTTTGTGGTGCAACACCAAAACGAATTGAGCTTTCCATTCAAACGCTATCAGATGCAGTCCGTTTGGCGTGCCGATCGTCCGCAACACGGTCGTTTTCAGGAATTTACCCAATGCGACGCCGACGCCATTGGCTCGGATAGCTTGTTGCTCGAATTGGAGTTTATCCAGATGGTCGATGCGATTTTTTGGGATCTTCGGTTGTCGGGTTGTACCCTTCGAATCAACCATAGAAAAGTCCTTGAGGTCATCGCTCAACGAGCTGGTGCTGGGGCAGAAACGAAACGCTTTTTTACCATCCTCGATAAGCTCGATAAGGTGGGTTGGGACGAGGTTAAACAGTTGCTGCTAGACGCTGATTTTGACATTGATATCATCGATACGATTCAGGTCGCTTTACAAGGCAAATCCACTGTTGACCAACTCGATGCCCTCGGACAACTTATCGGGAACTCAGATAACGATATTGATCCAATACAAGACCTTGACTTTTTGTTTTCCAATTTGGTTCAGCTCAACTCCATAAAGGTGGTTTTCGACTGGACACTCGCCCGTGGGTTGGATTATTATACTGGTTCCATATTTGAAATTTCGGCACCAGAACAAGTTTCTGTTGGCTCGATCGGGGCGGGAGGTCGCTATGACGACCTGACTGGGGTGTTTGGAATGAAAGACATGAGTGGAATTGGCATTTCTTTTGGGTTGGATCGTATCGAACTGGTTCTTTCCGAACTCGATTTGTTTCCACCTGCGCTACACACTTCGATCGATGTAATGGTCGTAAATTTCAGTATGGAGATGATCACG